>Ga0154345_147_pt1 | contig 39715 bp, 42 predicted proteins | sample RifGroA2_FD_115873 | JGI IMG/M metagenome (GOLD analysis project Ga0154345, IMG submission 115873) | Gallionellales bacterium GWA2_55_18 | reverse complement strand
ATCTCTATTTTACTGTCCAGTTTGCCGTGGAATCAGTGTCCAGTTTGCTCTGGAATGGCTGTCCAGTTTGCCGTGGAATGCGTGTCCAGTTTGAACCGGAATTCGCATCCCACCGGGGGAGGGTTAGGGAGGGGGAGACGGGCGTGGAGAGTTTCGTTATTAGGGGGCATCTCGCCATACCCGTTAGAATGAGCTAAATCAATTTGGCAGGAGGGTGAATTCCATGAAGACTGACAAATTAGAGCGCCTCCAGGCCGCAGGCTGGAAAGTCGGAAGCGCGGAGGATTTTCTGCAATTAAGCGAAGAAGAAGCGCGGCTCGTCGCACTCAAGCTCTCGCTTGTCAGCGCGGAAAAAATTGCGCATCAAACACAATCTCTCGCAAATTGATCTGGCGCAACGCATGAAATCGAGCCAGCCGCGCATTGCAAAAATTGAAGCGGGCGATCCTTCAGTCTCGCTGGATTTGATCGTGCGTGCGCTCATCGCAAGCGGCGCAACAACGCGCGATATTCAGGCGGCGTTTACGGCGAATTGGAGGGTGGCGGGCTAATCAACATCCTGGAACACGACAGTAAGTTTCGTGTTGCGAGTGTTGGATGTCGGGCAGTGTGATAGCAAAGTTGACTGGCAGCAGTGTGCCAGGAGTTGCTATTCGCTAATATGCGTGGCCCTCAACGAGGGTTGCAGTTATTGTGGCTCTCTTACATTCCTTGCCTCATCGTCATTCTATTACTCTGAACACCTTCTGTCACTTACAAAGAGATTCTATGTAGTACATAAGGCAGCCTGTTATCGCATTAAAAAATCAGGAAATTCGCATTGACGCAATTCTGCTTTGCGCCTAAAGTTTGAATCATGAATTCATGCTGTTCGCTCTTAGGAGAGAAAAATGAGTTACATCATTTCATATTGGAGTGTAGAAATTCAGGGCAACTTCGGCATACGTCTATATTTTGAAAAAACCGTAGCCTGAGCTTACTGTTATTGCGGCTCAATGGATGGGGGTGTGATGCGAATGCTTATTCTTATTGTGCTGATGCTAACTTTCGGTTCCACGTCATTAGCAGCATGTTACACCGTGTATGACAAATCTGATAAACCAGTTTACAAATCCTCAGAGCCACCTTTTGATTTGTCGATTCCAATTAGCGAAGGCATAAAATCAAAATATCCTGGAGGTTATTTGATTCAAACCAGTGAGAGATCGTCTTGTTATCTGCGAAGTAATAAAAGCAACGAGGTCTTTGTGAATAGACGGATTCAACTGCAATCTCAAGGTTTTTCTGAAGTTCGTAACGACAGAGTTTCGATCTTGCCATTTCCTAAAAAGGTGACGGTTGTTGCTCGGCCACTGAATAAATCAGCGGATTCAACCTTGGCTACTCAAGGCAGCTCCTATTCTTCTAACGATGAAGGGGATTATGAAAACCCCGCCAATCGTGAACAGATTAAATGGAGGGCGAGAGCATCTGGAGAAGGTGGCGAGTGCATTGGCTCCATCGGTCCCGGCGGGCCTTGCTCTATAGGCCCCGGAGGTGGGCTTTCAATTGGCCCTGGAGGCGGACTTTCTATAGGTCCCGGAGGTGGGCTTTCAATTGGCCCTGGGGGCGGACTTTCAATAGGTCCTGGGGGCGGGCAATCAATTGGCCCTGGTGGTGGTCTTTCAATAGGCCCCGGAGGCGGGCAATCAATTGGCCCTGGTGGTGGCCTTTCAATAGGTCCCGGGGGTGGGCAATCAATTGGCCCTGGTGGCGGTCTTTCAATAGGCCCTGGTAATAATTGGCGGCGCGTGCCATTGGATTGAGCGATGGCACTACAATTCATTTATTAACTCTTGGAGTTCAGATATGCAAACAGAACGATTCATTGCTTCAGTTCAATACGGCGATTTAAAGGGAACATCGGCCGCAGATCGTGCTGACAAAAATGATGCAGATGCATGGTTAGTGGCAAACGGCCACAAACAAAAAGATGAGTTCCTTCTTGGTATCTCCATGTGCGCCGGAGAAAACAACGGGAAACACAGAGATCCTGTATGCGCTGAGTTCCTTCTCGCTACATCCGGCGATCATGACTCCGTTCTTGCCATGCTCAATGCAAGCAATGGTCCCGTGATGGTGAGGCGAGTAAAGGTCAGTATGTCACTTACCGAGTTTTTCGGTCTCTTCAAACGATTTAGTATTACTTTCTCCACACACGGAATGCTGAGCGAGCGCGAGTACACATATTTGGACTACTGATGCACATCGCAATAAAAAGGCTCATCATAACCCTGCGATCAAACAGGGAAACGTAGTCAATATAAAACTTAAACGCAGCAACTTTGATTTAAAATCTCAGCAAATTAGCATTCAAAAAATCGGATGCAGCAGCAAGTACCATCACCATGAAACAAATATTGCTTTTTGGTTTAACTCCACGTTAGAGGTTTTTATGCGCTCTCCTACGCTTGGTTATGAGGATGACACAGAAATTTCAAAGAGTGAAATTGCGTGCGAACAGTTGACTGAGGCAATTACACTTTTCCTACAACAAAAATTCCTGTGTGCAGTTACTCTCGCTGGCGCGGCAGAAGGTATATTTGCAGGGGTGCTGAATGCTCATGGTGAAAAAGCAATTGTCGAGCGTTCTGTAGAAGCGATAGAAAAACTTCGCGAAGCGACCGGTCTAGAGGCGATGGAAAATTTGCCCGCGAATAGAATTTACAAGCAGTGGAATACCGCCCGAAATGCCATCAAGCATCACGACAAAAACGAAGAATGTATCGTAACGATCAACTTCTTTGATGAAGCATACTGGATGATTAAACGTGCCCTTTCAAACGCCTCTAATCTCGGCATTCCCATTTCCAACGAAATAGATTTTGAAAACTGGTGCATCCTTGAACTACACCTCTAACGATCTGAACCCTACGCTCAAGCGGGACTACGAATCATGCTTGACAGACAAGACGGTATCTTAGCTTTACGCTGGGCATCACTAACTGAATAGGAGGATCAAAATGCCAAGCAAGTATGCCGTCGTTTCAGGTGTTTTCTTCGGTGTTGTACCAGCAGGTGAAATCTGGAATTAATGGGAGTAGGAAATGAGGCTACACAATTCAGTCATCACCCGCGATTTTGATTTATTCAATTCGCTAATCAAATCCGGGGAAGATGTGTATCAAACCGACGAGTATGGAAATACAGCCCTCCATTTGATTGCAAAAAATAAAATAAGCGACAGTATCACTCATTCAATCACCTCAATGTTTTCATCCAAGATCGAAAGTCCCTACGATTGGATATGTGCTACATCCAGAAATATCACTATAGCCGATTTGGCTGTTGTTCAAAATAAGTCATTAGATACCTGCATGCATATTGCTGTAGAAAATGAGAATTGGGCATTCGCTTCAGCGATGCAGCAAAATCTTTATTACCATGTACACCCAGATAGGCTCAGGCGAAATGGATTCGGGCTGACTGAATACGAGCTGGCACTTGTTCTTTATGGCATTCAAGGGCGTAGTAAGCAGATTGATGTTGTATTCGGAGAAATGGCAAAAGTCTATTGCTCGGGCTTAGGGTTCAGTTATTCTCCATTTACTGAAGAAGTCGGCATAAGAGGTGGATTTTTGGCACTAAAAACAGCAGTAAAAGCAGTAAAAATGATTAGGCTTCCCCTAGAAAATGGAAATACTGTTGATTACAACCTTTCCCAAGACAATAAGCTGTTCAAAATTGCGAGCGAGAATGAGTACCCTTCTCCGCATGCAGAATTTGATGATGAAATACATCTTGATGCTTTATACGAAGCAATCAATGTTCCGTATAGAGTGGTTGCCACTAGAGTGGCTGCCGCAGAAAAGGCTCGTGATGATGTGAGATATACCATAATGCTTGAGCTCCCTCATCTGCCATATGATAACTGGCTGGAAGATGACCCGAAATTTGTATATTCATTCTTTGAACAATTTGCAGAAGTGCTTGTGTGTAAGAATTACTCTAAAAGTCAAATTATATTTACGCTACGAGAGCTGAGTAAAGAAAAGCCGACGATGTGCGGTTCTCGGAATTGTGATGAGATAATTACAGATATTAAGGATGTATACAATTCTGAGGCCTTCTTGCCATATTCGCGGATACTTGAAAATCTAATCGCCAAATTTACTGTCTTGTCTCTTGTAATGTTCCGCGTTGGCAGGTATTAAGATAACAATCCGGAACACCACATTCTTTTTATGTTTTGACCATTCGCTATGTGTCGATAGCAGAATTTGGCGAATGGCCTGTTTTTGGAAGTGAAAATCATAGCCGCCGACAGTAGGTTGCCAAATGCCTTCTACGTTAGCACCTCAACCATGATGGAAAGAGTGCCATGTTCAAACAAAAATTCGAACCCACTTGGGTCGGCAAGGGGAACCGATCCAAGCTGGCACCGCGCATTTTGCTGGTAGGTACTGCGAAGCTTTATCACGCGGAGCATTGGGTCGCGGACAACGATCTCTTTGATAAGGCCGAAGTATGAGCGGCAAGAAGAAACCTTCCCATCTGGCGACATCTGCTGCAGTCGGCTCGCCAAGCAACGGCGAATTCCTGCTGTACCAAACCGAGGATGCGCAAACACGTATTCAGGTGCGGTTAACAGATGGCACATTGTGGCTGACGCAGCAGCAAATGGCGGAACTGTTTCAAACCACGCAGCAAAATATTAGCCTGCATATTCAGAACATCTATGCCGAGGGTGAGCTGGAGGATGAGGCAACTCACAAGAAAAGCTTGTGGGTTCGCCAGGAGGGCAATCGGCAAGTGCAGCGCGAGCTGGACAGTTTTAATCTGGACATGGTGATTTCGGTCGGTTATCGCGTGAAAAGCCGGATCGCCACCCGCTTCCGCATCTGGGCGACTCAGCAACTCAGGGAGTACATCGTTAAGGGCTTTGTCATGGATGACGAACGCCTGAAAAATCCTCCCGTTGCCGGTTCATCTGTGCCTGACCACTTCGCCGATTTGTTGGCGCGAATTCGCGATATTCGCGCCAGCGAGCGGCGCATGTATCTGCGGGTGCGCGAGATTTTTTCAATGGCGACCGACTATGAACCGTCTTTGCCGGAAACCAATCAATTTTTCAGCATCATTCAAAACAAGTTGCACTTTGCCGCGACGGGGCACACCGCTGCCGAGTTGATTATTCAGCGCGCAGATCATGCATTGCCGAATATGGGCTTGACCAATTGGGCGCGCGATGAGGTGCGCAAAACCGATGTGACGATAGCCAAGAATTATCTGGGCGTGGATGAAATAAGCGTATTGAACCGTATTGTTTCCATGTGGCTGGACTTTGCAGAAGACCAAGCGATGCGACGCAAACAGGTATTTATGCGGGATTGGCAAAGCAAGCTGGATGAGTTTTTGCGCTTTAACGACCGTGATGTGTTGCCGGATGCGGGTAAGGTAAGTAAAAAAATGGCTGATGAAAAAGCGCAGGCTGAATTTGAACAGTTTGCGGCACAGCGACGTGAAGCGAAGGAATCGCTGGGGGAGGCCGAATTGATAAAGCAGCTCGAAGCCGCAACCAAGCTAATCCGCCCACGCAACAAGAATGAGAATCAATGAGCAAGCCGCGATGAAGCGCAATTCGAGCCAAATTTACGCGGTTTTGTCTTGATGAATCCTGACCGCAAGAACTACCACTGGCGCATCGCCGGTTTCTATTTTTTCTATTACGCCTTCGTGGGGACGTTCGCGCCCTACTGGAGCCTGTATCTCCAATCCATCGGTTTCGATGCCATCGAAATCGCCATCCTGATGTCGGTGCAGCCGGTGATGCGCATGATCGCGCCGAACATCTGGGGCGTGCTCGCGGACCGGACGGGAAAACGCCTGCTGGTGGTGCAGGTCGCGGCGACGTTGAGCGCGGTGTGCTATCTCGGCGTGTTTGCCACTACCAGCTTCTGGGGGATGTTGCTGGTGCTGGGGCTGATGAGTTTTTTCTGGAGCGCGTCGATGCCATTGGTGGAGGCGACCACGCTCACTTATCTCGGCAAGAACACCGCCCATTACGGGCGCATCCGTTCATGGGGCTCCATAGGGTTCATCGTCGCGGTGATCGGGCTGGGTTACGCCTTCGACCATATCGCCATCGCCTGGTTGCTGTGGGCAGGATTGGTCTGTGAGCTAGGCATTTTGCTGTTTTCGCGCCAGATTCCGCCCACCGAAGTGCTGGCGCATCATACGGACAGTCAGCCGATCCGGAACATCCTGTTGCAGCCGCGCGTGCTGGCGCTGTTCGGCGCCTGTTTGCTGATGTCCGTTGCGCATGGGCCTTATTACACCTTCTTTTCGATTTATCTGGTCGAGCACGGATACGCCAAGAGCGCGGTGGGCGGGCTATGGGCGCTCGGCGTGATTTGTGAGATCGGCGTGTTTTTCCTGATGCCGTGGCTGGTGCGGCGCTATGGGTTCACGCGCATCCTGATCGGCAGTTTTGGTCTGGCCGTGCTGCGCTTCATGCTGATCGGCTGGGGCGTGGATTTTCTGTTGCTGCTGCTTATTGCTCAAGTGCTACATGCCGCCACCTTCGGCGCATATCACGCCGCCTCGGTCGGGCTGATACACGAGTTTTTTCAGGGGCGGCACCAATCGAAAGGCCAGGCGCTGTTCGGCAGTTTCACCTATGGCGCGGGCAATGTGCTGGGCGGGCTGGCGAGCGGCCCAATCTGGGTGCACTACGGAGCCAGCGTGCTGTATTCATGCAGCGCGGCCATGGCGCTGCTGGGTTTGCTGCTGATGGTGTGGAAGATGGGCAGGGCGAAATAGGGTGAAACAGCGTGGCAGTTTTTGCCGAAAACTGTTCCGCTGTGCAGCTTGTAGTGCCATATGTTGTCTGGCAAGATGCGCCGCAAGAACTTGAAAACTGCATTCAAGCCACGCGGGATACAGCCATGTAGCGCCCGACCTGTGCTGCTTCATGCAAGCAGTGCTTGAGTGCGTCACCAACGGAGATTGCCATGAAAAAACTGAAAAATGAAAACGCATTGTTCAAGGAAGCGCTGCTTGCAGGCGTGAAATATGCGGAAGGGCGGGGCGTGGTCGAGTTTGAGCCGACCGATTCGGCGAGCGAGAAACTGCTATACCTCTACCGGCTGCTGGTTCATGACAAAGTCATTCAGCCCCTGCCGGAAGACCAGGTCGCCGAAAAAACCATGCGGCACAAACTGGCCATCTGGTATTCCAAACAACTGCCCAAGGATCATCCGTTGTTGAAGTGAATTTTTATTTGAGCTTTTAATCTCTCGAATTAAAGGGGTCGTGTTCGGATTAAATTTGAACAACAGGAGATGCCACGGTTTTCAGTTTTTTCCGGGCTACCTATTCTTCTTGACGAAAACCACGCCCGGCAGATTTTCGAAGTGGGCATCACACGTCAGCAATTCGGCATCGAATTCGCGAGCTGTCGCATACACCACGGCATCTGCAGTCGCCAGTTTGTATTGGCGATGAAAGTCGGCGGCGTGTAGCGCAATGCGCGTGTCGAGCGGTGCCACCACGCATTTCTGCGTATAGGCGATCATCTGGTCAGCCTGGTCTTCACCGATTTCCTTCGTGAGCCATTTCACCAGCTCCAACTGCACGATGGTAGGTACAACGCATTGGGTTTTTTCGGGGATTTCCCGCGCTAGCCGCTTGCCCAGCGGGCTGCCAACCAGCCACTCGATCCAAGCCGAGGTGTCGACGACGCGCATTAGAAGCGATCTTGCCGGTCGCGATAGCCCTTAGTCTGTGCGCCCTTGGCCATGCCGGCGAGTTGCTTCAACTCGGGAACGGGCATAAGTAGTACACCCTTGCCCTTGGGGATGAAAACAAATTCCTGCCCCGCTTTCCAATGCAGGTCGTCACGGATGGCTTTGGGGACAGAAATCTGATATTTGCTGGATAGTGTTGCAGTGGCGGCCATCGTCTCACCTCTTTTGTATCGATACGCGAATGGTAAGAGTATAGAAGGCAATGTTGTTGGCAGCAAGAGCAAAAACGGCGCAACCAACTCAACTAAAGCAACCAACTAAAGGGGTCGTGTTCGGATTAAATTTGCACCCCGCAGCCAGAGCATCAGCGCGGCTCGCCGCGATACCTCGCTTCATCCATCAGGTGATCCAGTTCGCGCTCCTGATAGTGCAAGTCGCTACGCAGCCGGTCGCGTTTGCGATCCAGTTCCCGGATTTCTTCCCGCAGGCGGATTCTCTCCTTGTCAGAAGTATCCTTCTCGGTCAGCTCATGTTCTTTTCTGGATAGCTGGCGGTCGGTATCTTCGATTTTCTTTTTTGAGTTGTAAACTTCCAAGGCCGCCGCATTGTTGCGGCGGAATGCCGCATCCACATCCAGCGGGCAAACACCCTTGTATGCTTCGCCGTTCATGCCGAGGCGGAAGGCATTGCCAGGCTGGCAGTATTGTTTTAACCCAGCCTCGCGCCCCGCCAGATAGCGGCTTTCGTCCGGGCGGACGTTGTAGCGCGTGCAGGATTCCTTGTGTTCATCCAGTAAATTCGCCGGTTCACCCTGTTGGCCATCCTTGATGCCGAGCTGGTGCCAGTCGGCAGAACGGCATTCCTGCTCGTTGAGTGTCGAGCAAGCGGAGAGCAGCGCGAGGCACGCCAAAATGACAGAGGAGCTGATTTTCATTGTTGGTGTTCCTTGGCGATTTACAGTGATGCCAGATTCTACCCAAAATAGATTTGGCTGGAAACGGTTGCCGGTATTGGATTCAGAGTGCCAAGCCGCCACTGTTGTGGCATAATCGCGCGCTCTAAAAAAGTGGAACAACATGGGCGTGCAAACTCTTTACGACAAACTCTGGAATGCTCACGTGGTGCGGCAGGAAGCCGACGGCACCGCGCTGATTTATATCGACCGCCATCTGGTGCATGAGGTGACCAGCCCGCAGGCGTTCGAGGGACTGAAACTGGCCGGGCGCAAGCTGTGGCGCAGTGCGTCGATACTGGCGGTGGCCGATCACAATGTGCCGACCAAAGGGCGGGCGCAGGGTATCGCCGATCCGATAGCGCGCTTGCAGGTGGAGACGCTGGACAGCAATTGCGCCGAGTATGGCGTGAACGAATTCAAGATGAACGATGTGCGTCAGGGCATCGTGCATGTGATCGGGCCGGAGCAGGGCGCGACCCTGCCGGGCATGACGGTGGTATGCGGCGATTCGCATACCAGCACGCATGGCGCATTCGCTGCGCTGGCGTTCGGCATTGGCACTTCCGAAGTCGAGCATGTAATGGCGACGCAATGTTTGCTGATGAAAAAATCCAAGGCCATGCTGGTGCTGGTGGATGGCGTATTGGGCCGTGGCGTGACCGCCAAGGATGTGGCGCTGGCGGTGATCGGCAAGATCGGCACGGCGGGCGGCACCGGCTGCGCGATCGAGTTTGCCGGCAGCGCGATATGCGCACTTTCGATGGAAGGGCGCATGACGCTGTGCAACATGGCGATCGAAGCGGGCGCGCGCGCCGGCATGATCGCGGCGGATGACACGACGATTGATTACCTGAAGGATCGCCCGTTCGCGCCGCAGGGCGAATTGTGGGACAAGGCCGTGGCTTACTGGCGCACCTTGCACAGCGATGGCGGCGCGCAGTTCGATGCGACCATCAAGCTGGATGCAGCGCAGATCAGGCCGCAAGTGACCTGGGGCACGTCGCCGGAAATGGTGGTGGCGGTGGATGGGCGCGTGCCCGATCCGGCAACGATGAGCGATGCGGTAAAGCGCGAGGGTGCGGAACGCGCCTTGCAATACATGGGGCTGAAAGCGAATACGCCGATCACCGAGATTAACATCGATAAGGTGTTTATCGGTTCCTGCACCAACGCGCGCATCGAGGATATGCGCGCTGCGGCGGCGGTCGCGAAGGGCAAGCATGTCGCGCCGAACGTGAAGCTGGCGATGGTGGTGCCCGGTTCCGGCCTGGTGAAACAGCAGGCCGAGCAGGAAGGCTTGGACAGGATATTTGTCGCGGCGGGTTTCGAATGGCGCGATCCGGGTTGCTCGATGTGTTTGGCGATGAACGACGACCGGCTCGCGCCGGGCGAGCGCTGCGCTGCCACTTCCAACCGCAACTTCGAGGGGCGGCAGGGGCAGGGTGGACGCACCCATTTGGTCAGCCCGGAAATGGCTGCTGCTGCGGCGATTGCCGGGCATTTTGTTGATGTGAGCACAATTTAAGGAGGCGATGATGAAAGTATTTTCTTTGCTATTGGCAGTGTTGTTTCTGGCGGGTTGTAATACCGTGGAAGGTATCGGCAAGGATCTTAAAAAGGGCGGCGAGAAGATCGAGAAGGCTGCGACCAAGTAATGGCTGCCTCTATAAATCCATTTTGCGGGCGAATCGCGGTGTCGTGTGCTCGTTCGCTCCTCGTCTATCTGAATGATATGCCTCGTCACTCACTGCGCGACTCCTTGCGCTTCATCCCGCAAAATGAATTTCTAGAGGCACCATAAATGCAGAAATTTACCTTACTCGATGGCTTGGTCGTACCGCTGGATCGCGCCAACGTGGATACCGATGCGATCATCCCCAAGCAATTCCTGAAGTCGATCAAACGCTCCGGCTTCGGCCCGAATGCGTTCGACGAATGGCGTTATCTGGATCACGGTGAGCCGGGCATGGACAACAGCAAGAGGAAAATCAATCCGGATTTTGTGCTGAATCAGCCGCGTTATCAGGGTGCGCAGGTTTTGCTGGCGCGCGAAAACTTCGGCTGCGGTAGTTCGCGCGAACATGCGCCTTGGGCGCTGGAAGACTACGGTTTCCGCGCCATCATCGCGCCGAGTTTCGCCGACATCTTTTTCAATAACTGCTTCAAGAATGGCCTGCTGCCGATTCGCCTTGATGCAGAAAAAGTGGATGCGCTGTTCAAGGCGGTGGAGGCCAGCGTCGGCTATAAGCTGAAGGTTGATCTGGAGCAGCAGACTATCACCGCGCCGGACGGCACGGTGTACAAGTTTGAGGTGGAGGCATTCCGCAAGCACTGCCTGATGAACGGGCTGGACGACATCGGCCTGACCTTGCAGCATGTGGGCGAGATTGCGGCATTTGAGGCGAAGCATCGCGCGGCACAGCCGTGGCTGTATGCGTGAAAAATCATTCCCTCCCCTTCAAGGGGAGGGTTAGGGTTAACCAGCGATTTGGCCGCTGTCTTTTAGCGGCCTAGTCGAATGGCTAGTGGTTTCATCAGGGGATGGGGGTGATTTTCTGGATGCGTGTTTTATCCCCATCCCCCTCCCAACCTCCCCCTTGAAGGGGGAGGGGGGATTTGTGATTTAACGAACAAGACGATATTAACGAACAGGAAATAATAATGAAGATCGCAGTATTGCCCGGTGACGGCATCGGCCCGGAGATTGTCGCGCAGGCGGTGAAAGTGCTGGAGGCATTGCGCGGCGACGGCATAAAGATCGAGCTGGAATATGCGCATCTCGGCGGTGCGGGGTATGACGCGGCGGGTGATCCGTTTCCGCCTGCGACCGAAAAGCTGGCGCTGGCAGCCGATGCGGTGCTGCTCGGCGCGGTGGGTGGGTATCAATACGACGCATTGCCGCGCCCGCTGCGCCCGGAGCAAGGCTTGCTGCGCATCCGCAAGGGACTTGGGTTATTCGCCAACCTGCGCCCGGCGCTGGTGTACCCCGAGCTGGTCAATGCGTCCAGCTTGAAGCCGGAGTTGGTATCTGGTTTGGATATCATGATCCTGCGCGAACTGACCGGCGACATTTATTTCGGCCAGCCGCGCGGCATCCGCACGCTGGATAACGGCGAACGCCAAGGCTTCGATACCATGCACTACAGCGAGTCAGAAATCCGCCGCGTGGCGCATGTCGGTTTTCAGATCGCGCTGAAACGAAATAAGAGAATGTGTTCGGTGGACAAGGCCAATGTGCTGGACACCAGCATGTTCTGGCGCGAGATCGTGACGGATGTGGCGAAAGAGTATCCGCAGGTTGAGTTGTCGCATATGTACGTGGACAATGCGGCGATGCAACTGGTGCGCGCACCCAAGCAGTTCGACGTGATCCTGACCGGCAATATTTTCGGCGACATTCTTTCCGATGAGGCATCAATGCTGACCGGCTCGATCGGCATGTTGCCGTCCGCGTCGCTGGATGCGAACAACAAAGGGCTGTATGAGCCGTGTCACGGCTCGGCGCCGGACATCGCGGGCAAGGACATCGCCAATCCGCTGGCGACTATCCTGTCGGTAGCGATGATGATGCGCTACACTTTTGCGCGCGAAGACATTGCGCAGCGCATCGAAGCGGCGGTGCGCAAGGTGTTGCAGCAGGGGCTGCGTACCGGCGATATTTACGAGGCCGGAATGCAGAAGATCGGCACGGTGGCGATGGGCGATGCGGTGGTAAAGAGTCTGTAGGGGCGGGCTTACGCTCGTACTGCTAAAGGTAGGGTGCATTCCATGCACCAGCCTTTTGACAATGGTGCGCATAGCGCACCCTACAAAGTAAGTTAAGTTGTGGAGATTAATAAATGACCAAGCAATACGATGTATGCATATTGGGCGCGACCGGCGCGGTGGGCGAGGCGATGCTGGCTATTCTGGAGCAGCGCAAGTTTCCGGTGTGCAATCTTTACCCGTTGGCTTCCAGCCGCTCGGCTGGCTCGACGGTGACTTTTCATGGCAAGGAACTCACCGTTATCGACGTGGAAGGCTTCGATTTCTCTAAAGCGCAAATCGGCCTGTTCTCGGCAGGTGGCAGTGTGTCGGAAAAATACGCGCCGCTTGCTGCCGCAGCCGGTTGCGTGGTGATCGACAACACCGCGCACTTCCGTTATGACAAGGACATTCCACTGGTGGTGCCGGAAGTGAACCCGCATGCCATCGCGCAATACAAGAATCGCGGCATCATCGCCAACCCGAATTGCTCAACTATCCAGATGGTGGTGGCGCTCAAGCCGATCAAGGATGCGGTGGGCATCGCGCGCATCAATGTGGCGACTTATCAGGCGGTGTCCGGTACCGGCAAGGAGGCGATCGACGAGCTTTCCGCACAAACCCGCGCGCTGTTCAATTCGCAGGATGTTGAAGTCGAGGTGTACCCGAAACGCATCGCCTTTAACGTGCTGCCGCAAATCGACGTATTCATGGAAAACGGCTACACCAAGGAAGAAATGAAAATGGTGTGGGAAACCCGCAAGATCATGGAAGACGAAAGCATCATGGTGAATGCGACTGCGGTGCGCGTGCCAGTGTTCTACGGGCACTCCGAGGCGGTGCATATCGAGACCCGTAAAAAGATCACTGCTGCCGAGGCGCGCGCCTTGCTGGAAAAGGCTCCGGGCGTGATCGTGATGGACAAACGCGAACCGGGCGGCTACCCCACCCCGATCGAAGCGGCTGGCAATGATGCGGCCTACGTCGGGCGCATTCGCGAGGATATTTCGCATCCGCTAGGCTTGAATCTGTGGGTCGTAAGCGATAATGTACGCAAGGGCGCGGCATTGAATAGCGTACAGATTGCAGAAATTTTGATTGCGAAATACCTTAATTAAGACATAATGCGAAGAATATTATGAGCTTGTGCTTATAACTCCATGATGTTATTTTATTTGTTAAATAAACAACCATAAGGTGATAGCGTGCGAAAGTCACTGTTAAAACTACTAGCCATTCGACTAGGCTGTCATAAGACCACAGCCAAGTCGCTGGTTACACTGAAGCTGCTCGGGTTCGTTGCTGCTTTGACACTGTCCACATATGTTTCTGCCGTTGGCATGGGTGGAATAAATGTGGCTTCCGCTTTGGGTCAACCGCTGAAAGCCGATATCGAATTGGTGGCGGTCGGCAAGGCCGACAAAGCCAGCTTGGTTGCACGCCTTGCCTCACCCGATGCCTATAAGGGCGCTGGGCTGGAATACCCTTACGGCAATAAATTCAAGTTCCAGATCGAAAGCCGCGCGAATGGCGAGTCATATCTCAAAGTACGCAGCGAGCAACCGGTCAACGATCCCTTCGTAAGCGTTCTGGTCGAATTGTCCTGGGCATCCGGCAGGCTGTTGCGCGAATATACTTTTCTGCTGGATCCGCCAGGTTATGCTGTCGAACAGCCCAAGCAAGCGGAAGTGCAAACCGTAGCGCCGGCAGTGCAATCCGCTCCACCGAAAATGGTAGCCAAGCCCGCAGAGCAGGTCGCCCCGGAAGCCGCTGAGAGCCAACCTGACGAAAGACAGACAATGGTTGCACCGGCAAAGCGAGCTGCCGCTGAATCACGGGAAAAGAGTATAGCCACAGGCGATATCATCGTTCGTAGCGGCGACACATTGAACAAAATTGCCGCGCAGAACAAGCCGGCTGAAGTAAGTCTGGAGCGCATGCTGGTCGCGTTATATCGTGCCAATGCCGATCAATTCGACGGCAAGAACATGAATCGCATCAGGGCTGGCAAAATTTTGCGTTTGCCGGATCAGAGTGAGTTGATGGGTGTGGGGCAGTCCGATGCGGCAAAGGAGATTCGCGCCCAGACGGCAGACTGGAATGCCTACCGGCAAAAACTGGCCAGCGCTGCTACAACCAGTAGCCAGCCTCAAGATGCACAGCAAGTCGCCACCGGCAAGATTGCCAGTTCGGTTGCAGATAAGGCGCCAATTGCCAAAGAATCCGCCAGAGAAGTGCTGAGATTGTCCAAGGGCGAAGCACCCGGAGACAAGGCTGACACTGGTGCGGCAGGAAAAACCCAGACTGCGCAAGACAGGAAGAATGCCGAGCAGGAAAATGCGATTGCGAAGGCCAAGACCTTGAAAGAGGAGCAAACGCGTACCGCATTGCTGGAAAAGAACCTCAAGGATATGCAGCGCCTCGCCGAACTGAAAGCCGAGGCTGCGGCATTGTTGAAATCTCCAGGCGCAGCATCCGATGTGGCCGCAGCTTCACCGGTTATTGCAGCCAGCGAAATAGCTGCCGCCAGTGCGGTCAAACCGGCACCAGCTCCAAAGCCGAAACCTAAAGTGGTTGCACCGGAACCTTCCCTGGTAGATACGATTCTTGGTGAGCCGCTTTATCTCATCGGTGTGGTGGCGATCCTGCTTGGCTTGGGTGGTATCGGCTTTATGTTGAACCGCCGCAAACGCGCCTTCACTGCTGCCGACAGCAAGGATGACGGTGTGCAGACCGGGCGTATCACCGCACCAGTTGCACCATCTCCGGAAACCGGTGATTTTACCAGCGTGGCAGCGGCGCCAGTAGTTGAAGAAGGCGCCAAACCGGATGATGTCGATCCGATTAACGAGGCGGATTTATTCCTGAATTTCGGGCGTGATGTGCAGGCGGAAGAGATACTGAAGGATGCTTTGCATAGAATGCCGGACGATCATCGGATCCATCTGAAATTGCTGGGCATTTACCTCAACCGCAAAGATACAAATTCTTTCTCTGCAATCGCGCGCCAGTTGCAGGACTCCGGTGATGAAGAGGCGTGGCAGCAGGCCGCCACAATGGGGCGCAAGCTGGAACCGAATAACCCGATGTATGGCGGTGGAACCATTGAGGATGCGGATAGCGCGACCATGCAGATAGCCGCGATCGATGCAAATGAAGATGTGGGTAGCATGGCCAAACAAATGAGCACATTCAGCCCGGACTTTGTTTTGGACGATACATCAACGGCGCAGGAGGCACTGGCTGCCGATGTGGATTTCGATTTGGGCGATGCGGACAAGACCGCGATTGTGTCGCCTGAGGACATGGTTGCAGTTCAGGAAGAATCCATGGATTTTGATGTGACATCGACTAAATCTTCGCTGGCTGCGCCGGTCGAGACGGGTTTCGATATAACATCATCCGACAGTACATCACTCAGCGCGCCGGAAGGGATGGATTTTGATATTACTTCAACCGACTCTCCAATACCGGAAACCGGTGGGCAGGCCGAAGCGGAATCGTCGGATCTGAACGATTTGGTTTTTGATGTCACGTCAACCCATTCGCCCATGCCTGCGGCGCAGCCGGAAGCTGAGCATGTAGAGGAAGCGCCGGTTGATGAAGACGGAATGGAGTTTACGCTGGATTTTCCGGTGGCAGATATGGCCGCGAAGCCAGCACCAAAAGTACAACCCGCCGAAATCGACTTGGCGGATATCAGCCTGAATATGGATGACACGGCAATGCCGAGCGAACCGGCACCAGATGCCAAAGATGAACATTGGCACGAGGTTGCGACAAAACTCGATTTGGCCAAGGCCTATCAGGAAATGGGCGATGCCGTCGGTGCGCGAGAAATTCTTGAGGAAGTTCTGCGCGAGGGTGACGAGGGGCAGCGTGAAACCGCGCAATCCCTGCTCGATCAAATCGGTTAATTTGATGCTTTGTATAGCCATCTGACTAAGTTGGCAAACCACGCCAACCAAGTCATTGGTTAACGGCGGCTCAATATTGGGCCGCCGTTTTCTTTTTGAGGAAAGGATTGAACCTAAAAACGGCAATTCATCCACGAAAAACACGAAAGGCACGAAATAAAACAATGGGTTACCATCATGTGGTGAACCACCCAATGGGTGTGGTTGAAAATTATATAGATTCATGAATTTTTTCGTATTTTTCGTAACTTTCGTGGATAACTGCTTTTTTAGGTTGAAACCCCATTCGGGCAGAATGCCTTGCGTAGCCTCATGGTGCAACAGATGACAGGAAAGACAGAGAGCTGGAGAATGAAATTGCCATTGAGCCGTTTTGTTGCTGGTGATGCATTATTGGTGGGGGATTGCGCCATGAGAATAGCACCATGAGAATAGCACCATGAGGATAGCATTGGGCCTCGAATATGATGGTCGCCCGTATTGCGGCTGGCAGAGCCAGGCGGATGGGTATACCGTACAGGACGCGCTGCAACGCGCCCTGAGCCAAATTGCCGGTGAGCCAATTTCAGTGATTGCGGCGGGGCGCACCGATACCGGGGTGCATGCGCTGGAGCAGGTGGTGCATTTCGATACACGGGTTGAACGCCCGCTGACCGCGTGGGTGCGCGGCGCGAATGCGTTGCTGCCGGACAGCATCGCGGTGCGCTGGGCGCACCCGGTGCCGGACGAATTTCATGCGCGCTTTTCCGCACATGGGCGCAGCTACCGTTATCTGCTGGTAAACCGCACTACACGTAGCGCGATACATGCGGGAAAAGTGGGCTGGTTTCACGCGCCGCTGGATGTCGTGGCGATGCAGGCCGCCGCGCAATGTCTGGTGGGCGAGCACGACTTCAGCGCATTCCGCGCGGCGCAATGCCAGGCCAAATCGCCGGTCAAAAAACTGCACCGTCTGGATATCCGCAGGCACGGCGAGATGCTGGTTTTCGATGTGAGCGCCGATGCGTTCCTGCACCACATGGTGCGCAATATCGTCGGTTGTCTGGTGTATGTGGGCAAGGGGAAATACCTGCCGAAATGGCTTGCGGAAGTATTGGCCAGCCGCGAACGTGGTCTTGCCGCTCCGACCTTTGCACCGGATGGCTTATACTTGCGCCGGATTCAATACGAAGCCAAGTGGGGATTGCCGCAAATGGAAAACCAGAGTGGATTGGGAGAGCTGTTGTGACGCGAATAAAAATTTGCGGTATCACCCGCGCGGAAGATGCATTGGCAGCTGCCAACAGCGGCACGGATGCTGTCGGGCTGGTGTTCTATGAGCGCAGCCCGCGCCATGTGAGCATCGCGCAGGCCGCGCAACTGGTTGCCGTGCTGCCGCCGTTCGTCACTACTGTCGGCTTGTTCGTGAATGCCGATGCCGCTTTCGTGCGCGAGGTTTTGGCTGCTGTGCCGCTGGAGGTGCTGCAATTCCATGGCGACGAAACCCCGGAGTATTGCGTGCAATTCGGCAAGCCCTATCTCAAGGCGATCCGCGTCAAAGCGGGGGTGGATTTGCTACAATGCGCGTCCGATTTTCAGACGGCCAAGGGCTTGCTGCTGGATGCGCATGTGGAAGGTATTCCGGGCGGTACTGGAACCGCATTTGACTGGACATTGATTCCGGAAAAGTTGCCGCTGCCGGTGATTCTGTCCGGCGGGCTGGATGCGGCAAATGTCGCGGCGGCGATCAAACATGTACGGCCTTACGCGGTGGATGTTTCAAGTGGCGTAGAGGCGGCAAAAGGAATCAAGGATGCGGCGAAAATTGCCGCGTTTATCAAAGAAGTTAAAAAATTGATGACCGTTCGTGGTGAGCTTGTCGAACCACCAGCTACGCAACTCAAGCCCTTCGACAGGCTCAGGGCGAACGGTATTTATTTAGGTGAATGGCATTGACTTACAACTATCCAGATAGCACCGGCCACTTCGGCATCTTTGGCGGCACCTACATGGCCGAGACACTGATCCCGGCGGTGGCGGAGCTGAGCCGCCAGTATCTGCGCTACCGCGACGATCCCGAGTTCAAAGCCGAGTTTGCCTACGAATTGAAACACTATGTCGGACGCCCCAGCCCGGTCTATCACGCCAGGCGTTTATCGGACGACTTGGGCGGCGCACAAATCTACCTGAAGCGCGAAGACCTGAATCACACCGGCGCGCACAAGATCAACAACGCCATCGGGCAGGCCTTGCTGGCCAAGCGCATGGGCAAGAAGCGCGTCATCGCCGAGACCGGTGCGGGTATGCACGGCGTGGCAACCGCGACGGTGGCCGCGCGGTTTGGCATGGAGTGTGTGGTGTATATGGGCGCGGAAGACATCCAGCGTCAGGCAGCGAACGTGTTCCGCATGAAATTGCTGGGTGCGACTGTGGTTCCTGTTGAGAGCGGTTCCAAAACGCTCAAGGATGCGTGCAACGAAGCGATACGCGACTGGGTCACCAACGTCGAAAGCACCTTTTACATCTTCGGCACCGCGGCGGGCCCGCATCCTTACCCGATGATGGTGCGCGATTTTCAATGCGTGATCGGCAACGAGGCCAAGCTGCAAATGCCGGAGATGATCGGTCGGCAACCGGATGCGGTGATTGCCTGCGTCGGCGGCGGCTCCAATGCGATTGGACTGTTCTATCCCTACATCGAAGAAAAAAACGTACAGATCATCGGCGTGGAAGCGGGCGGTCACGGTATCGCCAGCGGGAAACATGCCGCACCGCTCACCGCGAATGCCAAGGTCGGCGTGTTGCACGGCAACAAGGTCTATCTGATACAGGATGAGAACGGTCAGATCATCGAGACGCATTCCATCTCCGCCGGATTGGATTACCCCGGCGTCGGCCCCGAACACTGCCTGTTGAAAGACATGGGGCGCGCGCAATACGTCGCGATCAACGACGATGAAGCGCTGGCCGCATTCGATGCGCTGTGCCGTTTTGAAGGCATTATCCCCGCGCTGGAATCCAGCCATGCTTTGGCGCATGCGATGAAGATCGCGCCGACGATGTCGAAAGACAAAGTACTGCTGGTGAACCTTTCCGGTCGCGGTGACAAGGATATGAATACTGTGGCGAAGTTGAAGGGGATCACGCTATGAGCCGTATTCAAGTAACTTTCGCCAAACTCAAGCAACAACGACGCAAGGCACTGATCCCGTTCATCACCGCAGGCGATCCATCGCAGCAACTCACCGTACCGCTGCTGCATGCGCTGGTGGAAGCAGGCGCGGATGTGCTCGAACTGGGCGTGCCGTTCTCCGACCCGATGGCGGATGGCCCTACTATCCAGCGCGCTTCCGAGCGCGCGCTCAAACACGGCATGTCGTTGCGCGGCGTGTTGGAAATGGTGGCGGAGTTCCGCAAACAGGATGCGACCACACCGGTGGTACTGATGGGCTACGGCAACCCGATCGAAGCGATGGGCTGGGAAACATTCGCTAGGCGTTGCGCAGAAGTCGGCGTGGATGGCGTGCTGACCGTGGATTTCCCGCCGGAAGAGAGCCACGATGCGTTCGAGCATCTGCAGGCCCACGGTATCGATCCGATCTTTCTACTGGCACCGACCACCAATGATGCGCGCATCCAGCAGGTCGCCAAACTGGCGCGCGGTTATGTGTATTATGTCTCGCTTAAAGGTGTAACCGGCGCAGGGCATCTGGATTTGGATGCCATCGCACAAAAAATTCCGCAACTGCGCAAGCATATCAGCCTGCCCATTGGCGTCGGCTTCGGTATCCGCGATGCGGCCACCGCACTGGCGGTGGCGAAGCTGTGCGACGGCGTGGTGGTGGGCAGCCGCATCGTGCAGGAGATCGAAAACTCGACCGAACAGAATGTAGTCGCCAATGTGGGCAAACTGGTCAAAGAACTAAGGCTGGCGGTGGATCAGGCCTAATGTTTTTGTGAAATGACTGGAGCGCGGGCATCTTGCCCGCATAATTAAAGCGGGCAAGATGCCCGCGCTCCCAGAAATGAATAAGCAGACAAGGAAAAGGAAACACCATGAGCTGGTTCCAGAAATTATTGCCGCCCAAGATCAAGCGCCGCGACGGCGATGCCAAGAAAAATGTGCCGGAAGGTTTGTGGCATAAGTGCCCATCCTGCCAGGCGGTGTTGTATCACTCCGATCTGGAAAAGAACCAGAGCGTCTGCCCGAAGTGCCATCACCATCACCGCATCACCGCGCGTACCCGTCTGGATCTGCTGCTCGACGGCGAAGGGCGCTTCGAGATCGGTGCGGAAGTGTTGCCGATCGACACCCTCAAATTCAAGGATAGCCGGAAGTATTCGGAGCGCCTCGTCGCAGCTAAGAAAAGCACCGAAGAGGAAGACGCGCTGGTGGTGATGCAGGGCAGTGTCCATGCGGTTCCGGTGGTTGTCGCGGCATTTGAATTCAACTTCATGGGCGGTTCGATGGGCTCGGTAGTCGGCGAGCGTTTTGTGCGTGGCGTGCAAGTTGCGCTGGAACAAAAATGTCCGTTCATCTGCTTCGCCGCCAGCGGCGGCGCGCGTATGCAGGAAGGCCTGCTGTCGTTGATGCAGATGGCGAAGACCTGCGCCGCCTTGACGCAACTCAGCCAGGAAAAACTGCCGTTCATCTCGGTGCTGACCGACCCGACCATGGGCGGCGTATCCGCCAGCTTCGCCTTCATGGGCGACGTGGTGATCGCCGAACCCGGCGCGCTGATCGGTTTTGCCGGTGCGCGCGTGATCCAGCAAACAGTGCGCGAAACCCTGCCGGAAGGCTTCCAGCGCGCGGAGTTTCTGCTCGAACACGGCGCGGTGGACATGATCATCGACCGGCGCGAGATGAAGAATCAACTGACGACGCTGATCACGTTGCTGACCAAGCAATCGGCGGTGGCGGAGATTGAAGCGGCTTAGGTTTAGTTGAATTCGGGAGCAGCGGTGGCGATAAAAGAGGAATTTATTCACAATTTTGGTGGTTTTTGGGATACCCCATCTCGATGTCATGTACGTATTCTTGATGATGCCGATAAACCGCTAGTTGTCATCTGTTCACAAATGGCGAAGGATCCAGGAACATCCGTTACTAATGCTGCTGAAGACATTGCGCAGCAGATAAAAAGTTACTTAAGTCAAAATAATTTAACACTTTCGGCAGCTATACAGAGATATATAAAATCGTCTCGACTAACAAAGAAACTGGATGATCTTATTCGTCGATTAAAAGACTCAAAAAACTTAACTGTTTTTACTTTGGAATCAATAAAGCTCGCATTGGAGTATCGTGAACGGCAGCTTGAGCAGACAGGCAAAATAAACAACATTGTTTGGGTGGAGCATTATTCAAAAGTCATTGGTTATTTTGATGAAGATCGCTATGCCATCGTTTCCTTTGAATCCGACACATGGACACCTAAATGGGCACATTTTCAGGCATGGAAATTAGCTGAGATAACAGGATACAGCATTGCCGAGTTTGAAATTCCGGATGAGGTCATCGAATCCTGACGAGCGTAGAGCGCAATAACCAACGGGCATTGCGCCGGATGTTCAACGAGACTTTGGAAATTCATTTTCCGGGATGAAGCGCAAGGAGCCGCGCAGCGAATGATGAGACATACCTTGATAGTAGGCGAGGAATGAGCGAGCACGCGACACCGCGATTCGCCCGGAAAATGAATTTACACGACTGGCTAAGCTACCTCGAATCCCTGCATCCCAAGACCATCGCGCTCGGCCTGGAGCGCGTGGCGCAGGTCAAGCAGCGGTTGAATCTACAGCCTGATTTTCCCATCATCACGGTCGGCGGCACCAACGGCAAGGGTTCGGTGTGCGCGATGCTGGAAAGCATGCTGCACGCCGCCGGATACCGGGTCGGCTGCTACACCTCGCCGCATCTGCTGCATTACAACGAGCGCGTGCGCATCGGCAAGCGGCAGGCGAGCGATGCGGAGTTGTGCGCTTCCTTTGAAAAAATCGAGCGGGCGCGCAAAGGGCAAGGCGCGAATGACGAGATACCCATCCCCACCCCAACCCTCCCCTTGAAGGGGAGGGGGCAACCGTCAGCACCGGTTGATATTCCCCTGACCTATTTTGAATTTGGCACGCTGGCGGCGATGCAGTGCTTCATCGAACACAAGGTGGATGTCGCGATTCTCGAAGTCGGGCTGGGCGGCAGGCTGGATGCGGTTAACGCGTTCGATAACGACTGCGCGGTGGTGACCAATGTGGATATCGACCACACCGATTACCTCGGCGAGACGCGCGAGCAGATCGCTTTCGAGAAGGCGGGGATATTCCGCAGCGGCAAGGTGGCTATTTGTGCGGATGCGGATGTGCCGCAGGCGATTATTGACCATGCCGAAAAAGTTGGCGCACAACTTTGGCGGATCGGGCGGGAATTTGGGTTTCAACTTCCCTCTCCCGCAGGCGGGAGAGGGAGTGAGGTAACCAATGACTTGGCTGTCGTTGTTGGACAGCCTAGTCAGATGGCTAGTAGTTCCATCAGAGAGGGAAGTGGCGATGTATCACGCACTATTGTCATCTCACACTCCCCCTCCTTAGCCCTCCCCCGGAGGGAGAGGGAACTAGAAGCCCCTCTCCCTCCGGGGGAGGGGAGGGGGAAGGGGTCGATGCAGTGGAACTACCGCAGCACAATCGGCGCGCGCAATTCCTTGCCGTACCCGGCGTTGCGCGGCGCATTTCAGCTTAACAACGCCTGCGCGGTGTTGGCGGCGCTGGATGCGCTGAAGGAGCGCTTGCCGGTGAGTATGGAGGCGGTGCGGCGCGGGCTGGTCGAGGTGCGATTGGCAGGGCGTTTTCAGGTTATACCGGGCAAACCGGCGCTGATCTTGGATGTGGCGCACAACCCCCATGCGGCGCGCTCGCTGGCGCAAAATCTCGCCAGCTTGCCGCCCTGTCCGCATACCTGGGCGGTGTTTGCGATGCTTGGGGACAAGGACATGGCGGGGGTGGCGGCGGCGCTCGATCCGCATATCGATACCTGGCTGGTGGCGGGTATCGCCGCACCGCGTGGCGCGAGCGCCGATGAGCTGGCGCAAGTGTTGCGGCAGCGCGGCGTGCGCGGGGAAATTCAAGCCTTCCATAACGTCGGCGAAGCGTTGCGTTATGCCTGTAACGCGGCGGGTGAAAATGATAGAATCGCGGCCTTCGGGTCGTTCTACACCGTAGCCGAAGTGATGGCGGGGAAAAATTTAGGGGTTCACTAAAGAATGGCAAAGCAGCAGACAGACGATGAACTGAATCTCAGGCGCAAAGCGCGCCGCCGCCTGATCGGTGCAATCGCGCTCACGCTGGCGGTGGTGGTGGTACTGCCGATGGTGCTGGATAGCGAACCCAAGCCCACCGGGGAAGACATCGACCTGCGTATTCCGGCTCCAGAAAAGGTCGGCGAGTTTGTGCCGGGTGTGGCGGCTTCGGAAGTGGCAGGGATATTACCGTTAGCCGCTTCCACAGTCGTGGATGCTTCGCCACCACCGGTTGCCGCGTCTGCTGTGGCGCAAGCCGATGCTGCAAAACCGGTTGCTGCACCAAACAATCAACCGCCAGCCGCAAGCAATCCCAGAACCGAAGCGCAGGGCAAGATACAACCGGCTGCCAATAAGCTACTGGAAGCCAATGCTCCGGAATCCGAAAGCCCGGAACCCAAAAAACCTGAACCCAAAAGCCCGGAATCCAAAGGCCAAGCCAAACCGGATAGTGTTGACAGTTATGTCGCGCAGGTTGGTGCCTATGCCAACGCTGCTACCGCGAAACAGGAACTGGATAAGCTGAAAAAATGGGGTTTCAGTAAGGCCTATACCGAAAAAATTGGCGACAAGATTCGTGTGCGTGTCGGACCCTACACGGAGCGGGATAAGGCGGAGAAAGTGCGGCAGTTGTTGGAAAAACATGGCTTGCATCCGGTAGTCACGAATGAGAAATGACCGGGTTTGATTTTGCCGTAGCGGGAATATTGCTGGTTTCGTTGTTGCTCGGTTTGTGGCGCGGCCTTGTTTATGAGGTGTTGTCGCTGTTGGGTTGGCCGGTCGCATTTGTATTGAGCCGGTTGTTTGCCGGTGATGTTGCGCCGCTGATACCGATGCCGGTCCTGAGCAATGACGAAGGGACACAAGCGCTTGCGCGTATTGCGGTGGCTTATGCTGCGGTATTTGTTGCGGCATTGGTTGTGTGGGGTGTGCTGGCCTGGCTGGTTTCCAAGCTGGTGAAGGCAGTCGGGCTGGGCTGGTTGGACAGGATGTTGGGCGGGATGTTCGGGCTGTTGCGCGGCGGGCTGGTGGTGCTCGTTCTGGTGTGGCTGGCCGGGTTGACGCATATTCCAGAACAGCCGTTCTGGCGCACCGCACAGACGAGCAAAGCGGCGGAGGGGGTCGCGTTGTTTACTAAAGTGTGGTTGCCGGACAACATAGCGGCGCGCATACATTATCGTACCCATAGTTAATCGTTGGAATCGATTCCCGAAGTTAATTATTGGGTGCAGTTGGTTTTTTGGCAGTTAAATTGTTGGGATAAAATCATGTGCGGCATTCTCGGTGTAGTTTCGCAAACGCCAGCCAACCATTTGCTGTATGACGGTTTGCAAGTCTTGCAACATCGCGGCCAGGATGCTGCCGGTATCGCTACGCTGGACGGGCGCACCTTTCATTTGCACAAGGATAATGGGCTGGTGCGCGATGTGTTCCGCACGCGCAACATGCGGGCATTGCGTGGCAACGCGGGTATCGCGCATGTGCGCTATCCCACCGCCGGTTCCGCGGTGGATCACAACGAGGCGCAGCCGTTCTATGTGAATTCGCCATTTGGCATCGTGCTCGGACATAACGGCAACCTGACCAATGCCGAAGAGCTGAAGAAGCAGTTGTTTGCGGATGACTTGCGCCACGTCAATACCGATTCCGATTCTGAAGTGTTGCTGAATGTGCTGGCGCACGAGTTGCAGGCCAGCTCCAAGGGGCTGCGCCTGACTGTACCGGCCATTTTTGCTGCGGTATCCGGCGTACACCGGCGTTGCCGGGGCGCTTATGCCGTGGTGGCGATGATTGCGGGCTATGGCTTGCTGGCGTTCCGCGATAGTTGCGGCATCCGCCCGCTGGTGGTGGGTGTGCATGAAACCGAGCATGGGCCGGAATATCTGGTCGCATCGGAAAGCGTGGCGCTGGATACGCTGGGTTTCAGATTTTTGCGGGATGTCGCGCCCGGCGAAGCGGTGTTCATCGATTTTGATGGCAATTTTCACAGCCAGCAATGCAGCGATAAAGCCAGCCTCAACCCGTGTATTTTCGAATATGTTTATTTGGCGCGACCGGATTCTATGATCGATGGCGTGTCGGTGTACGAGACGCGCCTGTACATGGGCGAATACCTCGCCGACAAACTCAGGCGCACCTGGGGCGAGGTGGATATCGACGTGGTCATCCCGATCCCCGACTCCAGCCGACCCAGCGCGCTGCAACTGGCGAACCGCCTCAACCTGCCATTCCGGGAAGGCTTCGTGAAAAACCGCTATATCGGGCGCACCTTCATCATGCCGGGGCAGGCGATGCGTAAAAAATCGGTACGCCAAAAGCTGAATGCTATCGGCGTGGAATTCAAGGGCAAGAACGTGCTGCTGGTGGACGATTCCATCGTGCGCGGCACCACCAGCCGCGAGATCGTGCAAATGGCGCGCGACGCCGGTGCGCTGAAAGTGTACTTTGCCTCCGCCGCGCCGCCGGTGCGCTTTCCGAATGTGTATGGCATCGACATGCCGAGCCGCAACGAACTGATTGCGACCGGGCGCAACGATGAGGAAATTTGCCGCGAAATCGGCGCGGATCGGCTGATCTACCAGGATTTGGATGACCTCAAGGCGGCGATACGCAAGGTCAACCCCGGCATTACGAATCTCGACGCTTCCTGCTTCGACGGCAACTACATCACCGGCGATATTACGCCGCACTATTTGGATGAGATAGAAATTCGGCGTGGCGGCGGGAAAGCCAACAAGGCGATAGACGAGGATCAGTTGGAGCTGGATCTGGCGATAAATGCGGCTTCAATGTGAGGTTCGGGGATCAGGAATCAGGAATCAGAGGACAGATGATGAGTGAGCAACAAAAATACCAACCGGAAACCCTCGCGGTGCGCGCGGGCGCGGTGCGCAGCCAGTTCGGCGAAAACAGCGAGGCGTTGTTCCTGACTTCGAGCTTCGTGTTCGAAAATGCCGCACAAGCCGCCGCGCGTTTCACCGGCGAACAGCCCGGCAACATCTATTCGCGCTTCACCAACCCGACCGTGACGATGTTCGAAGAGCGGCTCGCCGCGCTGGAAGGCGCGGAGCAATGCGTCGCCACGGCATCGGGCATGTCGGCGATACTGGCGTGCGTGATGGGCTTGCTGAAGGCGGGCGACCACATCATCGCTTCACGCAGCATCTTCGGCGCGACGATCAATCTGTTCAACAACATCATCAAAAAATTCGGCGTGGAAACGACTTACGTTTCTGCAACAGATACGAGCGAATGGCAAGCGGCAGTGCGCCCCAACACAAAGTTATTCTTTCTGGAAACGCCGTCCAACCCGCTCACCGAGATTTCCGATATCGCTGCGATTGCCGCAGTGGCGAAGGGATGCGGTGCGTTGCTGGCGGTGGACAACTGCTTTTGTACGCCGATCCTGCAACGCCCACTGGAACTGGGTGCGGACATCGTGATCCAGTCAGCGACCAAGTATATCGACGGGCAAGGGCGCGTACTGGGCGGTGCGGTGTTGGGTAGCAGAAAGAATATGGAAGGCGTGTACGGTTTCCTGCGCACCGCCGGGCCGACGCTGAGCGCATTTAACGCTTGGGTATTATTGAAAGGCATGGAGACGCTCAAGCTGCGTATGGACGCGCACAGCGCCAATTCGTTGGAGCTGGCGCGCTGGCTGGAAGCGCAGCCCAATGTGGCGCGGGTGTTCTATCCGGGGCTGCCGTCGCATCCGCAGCATGCGCTGGCGATGAAACAGCAAAAGACCGGTGGCGGCATCGTGTCGTTCGAAGTCAAGGGCGGTAAAGAGGCCGCATGGCGAGTGATCGACAACACGCGGATGATCTCGATTACCGCTAATCTGGGCGACACCAAGAGTACCATCACCCATCCAGCCAGCACCACCCACGGGCGCATCACGCCGGAGGCGCGCGCGGCGGCAGGCATCACGGATGGCCTGATCCGTATCGCAACGGGGCTGGAAGCGGTGGTCGATATCCAGAATGATTTGGCGCGCGGATTAAACAAATAACGTGTAGGGGCGAGATTTATCGCGCCCTTCTTTTGGCGCATGGGTAGATCAGGGCGCGATGAATCTCGCCCCTGTAATTCGGAGTGGCGATGGATATTCTGGCAGCGCAAGTTGGCGGGGCACTGAAATCGCACGGGCTGATGCTGGCGACGGCGGAATCCTGTACCGGCGGCGGAGTGGCGCAGGCCATCACAGATGTGGCGGGCAGTTCGGCATGGTTCGAGCGCGGCTTCATCACTTATTCCAATCTTGCCAAGCAGCAGATGTTGGGCGTGAGCGAAGCGGCGCTCATTCAGCATGGTGCGGTGTCCGAGGCGGTGGTGCGCGAGATGGTGGCAGGCGCGCTGGCCAACAGCGCGGCGCAAGTGGCATTGGCGGTAAGCGGCATCGCCGGGCCGGATGGCGGCACACCGGATAAGCCGGTTGGCACGGTATGGTTCGCCTGGGGGCTCAAACATGGCGCTGCTCACGCGCAGCGCCATCAAATTAATGGTAATCGTGCCGAAGTGCGCGCCCAATCGGTACATATTGCATTGCAGGGAGTGATTGATCTGCTTGGGCGGCGAACAGAATTAGCTTGATTTTTCATAGGGTGTGCCATAATCCGCGCACTACTTTTTGAGGGGAATATACATAATGGATGAGAATAAAAGCAAGGCGCTCGCAGCTGCATTGAGCCAGATTGAAAAGCAGTTCGGCAAAGGCTCGATCATGCGTTTGGGCGAGAGTGATGTCGTGAAAGACATAGAAGTTGTTTCCACCGGTTCGCTGGGACTGGATATTGCGCTCGGCGTGGGAGGTTTGCCGCGTGGTCGGGTGGTGGAAATCTATGGGCCGGAATCATCCGGCAAGACTACGCTGACCTTGCAAATCATCGCCGAGATGCAGAAACTGGGCGGCACGGCGGCGTTTATCGACGCGGAACATGCACTCGATCCAAGTTACGCGCAAAAGCTCGGTGTGAAAGTCGAAGACCTGCTGATCTCGCAGCCGGACAATGGTGAGCAGGCTCTGGAAATTACCGACATGCTGGTGCGTTCCGCCTCGGTGGATGTGGTAGTGATCGACTCGGTGGCCGCGCTGACACCCAAGGCCGAAATCGAGGGAGAAATGGGTGATGCGCAAATGGGTCTGCATGCGCGCCTGATGTCGCAGGCGCTGCGCAAGCTGACCGCCAACATCAAGCGTTCCAATACGCTGGTGATCTTCATCAACCAGATTCGCATGAAAATCGGCGTGATGTTCGGCAACCCGGAAACCACCACCGGCGGCAATGCGCTCAAGTTTTACGCCTCGGTGCGCCTCGATATCCGCCGCATCGGCGCGATCAAGAAGGGCGATGAGGTGATCGGCAACGAGACGCGCGTAAAGGTGGTGAAGAACAAGGTTGCACCGCCGTTCCGCGAAGCATTGTTCGACATCCTGTACGGCGAAGGCATTTCACGCGAGGGCGAAGTTATCGAACTGGGCGTACAGCACAAGCTGGTGGAAAAATCCGGTGCCTGGTACGCCTACAAGGGCGAGAAAATCGGCCAGGGCAAGGACAACGCGCGCGAATATTTGCGCGAACATCCGGAAATCGCCTTCGAAATCGAAAACAAGGTGCGCGGAGCATTGGGGGTCGCGCTGCTTGAGGCGGGCGAAAAGACCAAAGCCAAGGCGGGCGAAAAAGCCAGTACAAAAGCGAGCACAAAATCCTCTGAAAAACTATTAGCCGGGCACACGGGTGAGGAAAAAGCCTGAGTTAAGCCTGCGCACGCGCGCCCTGCAATACTTGGCGCGCCGTGAATTTAGCCGTGCCGAGCTGCGCGGCAAATTGCTTCCCCATACCTGCACGGATGGTGATTTCAGTCTGTCGCAACCGGAAAACCCGCGACCGGAAGAATTGGATGCGCTGCTGGATGATTTGACGGCGCGCGGTTGGCTGTCCGACGCGCGCGCCGTCACGCAATTGCTGCATACCAGGCGCAGCCGTTTCGGCACTCAGCGTATCGCGTACGAGTTGCGCCAAAAAGGTATCGCGGAAGAGTTGATCGATGCCGCGCTGCCCGCATTAAAGGAAAGCGAATTGGATGCCGCTCGTGAAGTGTGGCAAAGAAAGTTCGGTGTGTTGCCGCAAGAAGCCAGGGAGAAAACCAAACAAATGCGCTTTCTGCAATCGCGCGGCTTTGGGTTTGATGTTATTTCTCAGGTATTGCGCCCGCCGGAAAAAACTTAGCGCCTGCTTGAGTTTTTCATCCTGACCTTTGGGGTATCGCCGTATTACGGTAGAATGCCCGCTTCGTTTTTGTTGGCAAGGATAATGGGAGCCAAATGATCAAGGGCTGTATTGTTGCAATTGTTACCCCGATGCATGAGGACGGTAGCCTCGATTTGGCGGCATTCCGCGCGTTGATCGATTTCCATGTCGGGCAGGGTACTGATGGTATCGTGGTGGTCGGCACAACCGGCGAGTCGCCGACGGTGGATGTGGAAGAACACGAGATGTTGATCCAGATTGCTGTCGAGCACACCGCCGGGCGTATTCCTGTCATCGCCGGAACCGGCGCGAACTCGACCAGAGAAGCTATCGAGCTGGCGGCGTTCTCGAAAAAGGCTGGTGCGGACGCTTCGCTGTCAGTTGTTCCCTATTACAACAAGCCGACCCAGGAAGGTTTGTATCAGCATTTCAAGGCCATCGCCGGAGCGGTGGATATGCCGCATATCCTGTACAACGTGCCGGGACGCACCGTTGCCGATATGAGCAACGATACCGTGTTGCGTCTGGCGCAGATTCCCAATATCGTCGGCATCAAGGATGCGACCGGCAACATCGAGCGCGGCAGCGACCTGTTGCAACGCGTGCCGGAAGATTTTGCGGTATACAGCGGCGACGATGCCAGTACGCTGGCGTTAATGCTGCTCGGCGCGCACGGCACGATTTCGGTAACGGCGAATGTCGCGCCCAGGCTGATGCACGAGATGTGCGCGGCGGCCTTGAACGGCGAGATTGCCAAGGCACGCGAAATCAATTTTCGCCTGCTGGGGCTGCATCGGAATTTGTTTGTCGAAGCCAACCCGATCCCGGTGAAGTGGGCGGTGGCACGCATGGGTAAAATAAAAAACGCGTTGCGTTTGCCGCTCACGCCTTTGTCGCAAGGGGCGCAAGGTTCTGTCGAGCAGGCCATGCGCCAAGCCGGTGTACTTATACATTAAGCAATGCAGTCGGAGAGAGAAACAATGAAAGTTTTACATATTGGAATGTTCAGCGTTGTGCTGGTTATGCTGGCGGGATGCAACACGCTTGGCTTGGGCAACAAGCGTATCGACTATCGCTCCGGTGCGGAGCAAGCACCGGCGCTGGAGATACCGCCCGACCTGACGGCTCCCGGCAGGGATGAACGCTATAGAGTGCCGCAGGGCGATGACGGATCTGTCGCGACTTTTTCCGATTACAGCAAGGGCGGCGTAGCGGCAACACGAGGCCGCGCAGGTACAGTATTGCCGCAGATGAAGAATGTGAGTTTGGAGCGCAATGGCGCACAACGCTGGCTGGCGGTGAAAGACACACCGGACAATGTCTGGCTGGTGGTCAAGGCTTTCTTGCAGGAAAGCGGCTTGACTATCAAGAGTGAAGACCAGGCGGCAGGCGTGATCGAAACCGATTGGGCAGAGAACCGCCCCAATACCCCTCGCAACTGGTTTGAAAAAATGCTTGATAGGGTCAATTCATCCGGCGAGCGCGACCAGTATCGTGTGCGTCTGGAGCGCGGCAAGGATGGTGTGAGTACTGAGGTATACATCTCCCATCGCGGCATGGAAGTGGACATGTCTGCCGACCAGAATATATCCCAGTGGCAAGTGCGAGCCAATGATTCCGAGAAGGAAACCATCATGTTGCAGCGCTTGATGGTGCGTTTCGGCGGCAGCGAAGCTCAAACGGCCAGCAGCGTGGCGGGCGGTGTGCCCGGCTCGGCGGCGGGGGCAGTCAGGCTGTATGAGACTTCTGACGGCAACAGCGTCATTGTGATGCATGATGCGTTCGACAGATCCTGGCGCAGGGTAGGCCTCGCTATCGAGCGTGCGGGTTTTGCCGTAGAAGACAAGGATCGCACAAAGGGTATTTACTTTCTGCGTCCACCCAAAGCAGAAAGCGGCTGGATGGATAAGCTGCAGTTCTGGAAAAACGGACAAAATACCAACACGCGTTACCGCGTGAATGTCAAAGATGACGGCACAGCGTGTGAAGTGTCCGTCACCGACTTGGATGGTGTAAGCGACCATGCAAGCAAGCAGATGGTTGAGGCTATTTACAAGAATATAGATCAGGTCGAGATTGGCGCGACGCCAGTTTCCGCATCTTCCATTAATGTACCCGCATCTTCCATCAATACAACAGGACCGGTAGGGACAGCAAGCCTGCAAGAGGTTTTTGACGGCAGCAGCGTCATCGTGGTGAATGATACATTTGATAAGTCATGGCGCAAGGTGGGCCTTGCTATCGAGCGCGCCGGTTTGGCAGTGGAGACCAATGACCGTGCCAAGGGTGTTTACTCCCTGCGCTCTGCCAAAGCAGAAAGCGGCTGGCTGGATAATTTGCAATTCTGGAAAAATAGCGAGATTACCAACACGCATTACCGTGTGAATGTCAAAGATGGCGGCAAGGCATGTGAAGTGTCCGTCACCAGCCAGGACGGCGTTAGCGGGGACGCCACCAAGCAGATGATTGAGGCAATTTACAAAAATATTAACCAGTAATTCCATGCGATTTGCTTCACTGGGTAGCGGCAGCGAAGGCAATGCGCTGCTGGTTGCAGCAAATCGGACGCATGTGCTGATGGATTGTGGTTTCGGGCTGCAAGACACACTCTCGCGTTTGGCGCGTTTGGGCGTATCCGCAGAGCAGTTGAGCGGCATTGCCGTCACGCATGAGCACGGTGACCATATCGGCGGTGTGGCGCGGCTGGCGCGCAAATTCAATCTGCCGGTTTGGCTCACCCATGGCACATTGCACAGTCAGCCGAAAATCCTTACCGGTGTTAACCTCCATGAAATTGACCCCCATCAAGCATTTGTAATTGGAGATATTGAAATTACTCCCTACCCTGTTCCGCATGATGCCGCCGAACCGGTGCAATTTATTTTCAACGATGGAATAAGGCGGCTGGGCGTATTGACCGATGCGGGATGCAGCACGGCGCATATAGAGCGCACTCTGAGCGGTTGCAATGCGCTGGTATTGGAGTGCAACCACGATAGCCGGATGCTGATGAATGGCGAATACCCATATAGCATCAAGCAACGCGTGGGCGGGCGTTTGGGGCATCTGAATAATCAGGATGCTGCCGGTATACTGAGTCGGCTGGATACGAGCCGATTACAGCATTTGATTGCCGCTCATTTGAGCCGTCAGAACAACACGGCGGAACTCGCTTCGCAAGCCTTATGCGGCGCACTTGGCTGTGAGGCGGATTGGGTATGTGTGGCAATGCAGGAAAATGGATTTTCCTGGCGGGAAATTATTTAAAATTGGCTTCGAGGCACAAAAAAACCGACTTGCGTCGGTTTTTTTGTTGCTGTGAAGCGCTGAATACTTAGTGTTTCTTTGCAGCGTCAGCAGCAGGAGCAGCAGCAGCCGGAGCGGCAGCAGCAGCAGGAGCGGCAGCAGCCGGAGCGGCAGCAGCAGGAGCGGCGGCAGCATCAGCAGCCGGAGCAGCAGCAGCCGGAGCAGCAGCAGGAGCTGGTGCAGCAGCAGGAGCTGGTGCAGCTGGGGCAGCAGCAGGAGCTGGAGCGCCACCGCCACATGCGGTCAAAGCAAGAGCCAACAGAGCAGCAACAAGAGCAGATAGTTTCATATTTTTTCCTCGGGAGTGTTGGTTAAAAAAAATCATAAAAATTTCACCTGGATCCAAGCGCATTTAAAAAACAAAAACGCGCCCAAAACCAAAGGCCGCACATTCTATCATCTGAGCGCGGAAAATCCAGCAATTTTGCAAATTTTGCAATTTTTTACTATAGCCCGAGCCTCGTGGATGATATTCCCGGATGGGAGCTTGCCCACATTTCCATAAAACGTGATTTCAAGGCGCGCGCATTTTCAGGATCGTGCTGTGCCAGGATGCCGCGCGGATCGTCAAAATGAAAGCGGCGCACATAATGCGATTCGTCTGCGACGGCAAACGGTTCGGTGATTTGCCGTAAATTCTTGGGCGTCTGGTAAATGAACATGCTGCTACCGAATTGGTGCAGCAACAGCATCATGCGCGGGCATAGCGTGGATAAGTAACGCGTATCATGAACTAGCACGAGCAGTCGAGACATGGGGCTGGCAAGCAAAAGTTTACGCAATATTTCATAGCGGTTTTCCGCGTTAAAACCCGATCCATCAAGGTCATTATCAAATAAATACAGACTGTGTTGCGCCAGATCACACAACGTGTCCAGAGCCGCTGTATAGTCCGCAATGCCGTCCAGCCTGATGTGTTGTGGCGTATTGTCACTCACGATTTGCTCCCGAAATCCAAGTGGCCGAAATATAGCTGTTTAGATACTGGCGGTAAAGCAGCTTGCTTATGATCTTATGTTGGCAGGGCAATCGCATCAAACTTAACCTGACCTTCCCCCGATACATCAAAGTGCAAGGGCGGGATACACACCCGCAGCATCCTCTTCGCCACTTCTGGCTTACTACCGCAAAACATTGTTTGGACTTAGGAAAATTTGATGCGATTGCCCTGCCAGCTTCGCCTGCGCATACATGAAATTGTGAATTAAGGCATATAATCCACATGTATGGTAATGTTTTATGGCAGGTTTTACGGGCGGCATGGGTCGATTGTGTAACCTGATTATTTTTGGCTGATTGTTTTCTCAGGGAGAATCTTATGCGAATGGCGATGATAGGGCTGGGCAAGATGGGTGGCAACATGGTGCGCAGGCTGCGCCGTGGCGGTGTCGAAGTGGTGGGTTACGACCGCACGACAGATGTGGTTGCGCAGCTTGCCTCGGAGGAGGGTATGGTCGCCGCAACCTCGGTGGCCGACGCGGTGGCGAAACTGTCCGGCCCGCGCATCGTCTGGCTGATGCTCCCGAGCGGCGAGCCGACCGAGCAACAGGTTCGCGCGCTGGTGCCGCTGCTCTCAAAAGGGGACATCATTGTGGACGGCGGGAATTCGAATTACCACGACAGCCAGCGGCGCGGCGCATGGCTGGCGGAGCAGGGCATCGGCTTCATGGATTCCGGCACCTCCGGCGGTATCTGGGGGTTGGAGAACGGCTATTGTCTGATGGTCGGAGCGACCCCCGAAGTGGCCAAAATAATGACGCCCATCCTACAGGCGCTGGCACCCGCTGCGGATCGCGGCTGGGCGCATGTCGGGCCGGTCGGCGCGGGGCACTTCACCAAGATGATCCACAACGGTATTGAGTACGGCATGATGCAGTCGTTTGCCGAAGGGCTGGAACTGCTGCGCGGCAAGAAGGAATTTTCCCTCGATCTGGCGCAGGTCACCGAGTTGTGGCGGCATAGTTCGGTGGTGCGCAGCTGGCTGCTCGATCTCACCGCTGAAGCGCTGAAGCATGACCAGGAATTGACGAATATTGCGCCCTTTGTGCCGGACTCCGGCGAAGGGCGCTGGACGGTAGTGGAGGCAATCGATCAGGGCGTCGCCGCTCCGGTGTTGACGCTGGCGTTGCAGATGCGCTTTACCAGCCAGGACGGAACCGGCTACGGATATCGCCTGCTGTCCACCATGCGCAATGCGTTCGGCGGCCACGCAGTCAAGCAAACGAACTGACAGGGCGCCCCGAACATGAAAACCATGGAACCCTGCACACTGGTGATATTCGGCGCAGCCGGCAATCTCAGTCGGCTCAAACTGATCCCGTCGCTGTTTCGCCTTGAGCTGGCCAAGCGCTTGCCGGAGCATGTGGTCATACTCGGTTGCAGCATCGAGCTGCGGCAGCGCGAGGAATGGATCGATGAAATTGTCAAAATGTTGCAGCCGATCTATCCGAAAGGGATAGACCAAACGGCGTTGGAACGCTTTTGTGCGCGCATGCACTATCATGCCATTCCGCCCGGCGATGACGCGGCCTATCAGCGTTTGCAGCAGTTGCTGGAAGGGGGGGCGGGTTTCCCTCCCAATATGGTGTTCTACATGTCGGTTAGTCCCGCAGCGTTTCCGGATATCGTTGATAAATTGGGCAAGGTTGATTTGCTCAAGGAAAAACATGGCTGGCGTCGTGTGGTGATCGAGAAGCCGTTTGGCTACGATTTATTGAGCGCGCAGACCCTGCAAGGAAGCTTATACAAGCATCTGAACGAACCGCAGATTTATCGTATCGACCATTACCTCGGCAAGGGCACGGTGCAGAACGTGATGGTGTTCCGCTTCGCCAACCTGCTGCTGGAGCCGCTGTGGAATCACCATTACATCGACCATGTGCAAATCACCCAATCCGAGACCCTGGGCATCGGAGGGCGCGCCGGTTACTACGAAGGGGCCGGTGCGCTGCGCGACATGATCCAGAGCCACTTGTTGCAGTTGCTGGCGCTGGTGGCGATGGAGCCGCCATTGACCATCTCCGCCGAGCATTTGCGCGATGAAAAGGTGAAAGTGCTGAAGGCGATACGGCCGATCACGCAGAACTCGGTGCATGCCCATGCATTTCGCGGCCAGTACACCAGTGGCACCATCAATGGACAGACGGTTCCCGGTTATCTGGAAGAGCCTGGTGTGGCGCCGGACAGCACCACGGAAACTTATGCGGCGCTGAAATTGTTCATCGACAACTGGCGTTGGGCAGGTGTGCCGTTTTACCTGCGCACCGGCAAGCGCATGGCGGAAGGCAGTTCGGCAATCTGCATCCGCTTCAAGAACCCGCCGCAGGATCTGCTGCGCAAAACACGCCAGGGGCCGCCACAGCCGAACTGGATCATGCTGGGTATTCAGCCCGACGATTGCATGAAAATCGAGATGCAGGTCAAGGTGCCGGGGCTGGACTTGCACACTAGGTCTCTCAGCCTGGATGCCACCTACCGCAAGGACAGCGACGAGGATTTCGACGCTTACGCCGGCCTGTTGCTGGACGTGATGCAGGGCGATCCTTCGCTGTTCCTGCGCATCGACGAAGTTGAAGCGGCATGGCGCGTGGTGGATCCGATCCTCAAGGTATGGGCGATGGAGCGCGACTTCATCAATACTTACCAGGCTGGCAGTTGGGGGCCGCGCGGCACATACCGGCTGTTCGACCGCGATGACCAATTCTGGCGCCATTCGTTGAATCTGGATGGTGCAAAGCTGGAAGCGTATTGATATCTTGAAACAATTTCTTTCGGGCGATATCGGCGGAACCAAGACGCGTCTTGCTGTCATCGAGGTCAGCGGCACGCGGGTTCATGTTGTGCGCGAAGCCAGTTACCCGAGCCGCGATTACGCCGCATTTGAATCATTGCTCGGCGATTTTCTTTCCGGCGTCGAAGCTCCCGCTGATATTGCCTTGGGCATCGCCGGCCCGGTGCAGGGCAGGGTGGTGCAAACCACTAATCTGCCCTGGTGCATTGATGCCGATGCATTGCAGCGGCAGTTCGGTTTTGCGCGCTGCACCTTGCTCAACGATCTGGAAGCAACCGCTTATGGCCTGCCTGCCTTGGGTGCGGAAGACCTGCTGATCTTGCAAGCCGGTGCGCCGGGCGCTTGCGGCAATGCCGCCGTGATTGCCGCCGGTACGGGGCTGGGTGAGGCCGGTCTGTTATGGAACGGGCAACGCCATCAGCCGTTCGCCACCGAAGGCGGACACACCAGCTTCAGTCCCGGCGATGAACTTGAGATTGCCTTTCTGCATCATTTACAGCAACAGTATCGGCATGTCAGTTGGGAGCGCGTCGTATCCGGCATGGGGCTGGTGAGCCTGCATGAGTTCCTGTGCATTCGCCACAATGTCGCAGTACCGCAATGGCTGGCGGAAGAAATGCGCAGTGGCGATGCGGCGGCAGCCATCTCCGCTGCCGCATTATCCGGGCGTGATGAGATATGCGTCGAGACGCTGAACAGATTCGTGCGCCTGTACGGCGCGGAAGCGGGCAACCTCGCGCTCAAGGTGATGAGCCGTGGCGGGTTGTATCTGGGCGGCGGCATCGCGCCAAAAATTTTGCCGCTGTTGCAGGCTGGTGCGTTTCTCGAAGCGTTTCTGAACAAGGGCAGGATGCGTCCGCTGCTCGAAGCCATGCCGGTCAGGGTGATTATGAACGACCGCGCCGCGCTGTTCGGCCCGGCGCTGCGCGCCGCACAACTTGCCGAAGGGGCAACATGAACACTTATATCTTGCCGAACGAGCATGGCAAAAATGCCGCTCCTGATAATGAAACTCGCCCTGCCCGTTTACCTCTCCCCAACCCTCTCCCGCAAGCGGGCGAGGGGGCGAACGAATCGCTACGCGGGTTTCACATTAACGCCAATGCCGTTTTTATCCACGACAATCTTGACGACCTGAGCTTTGCGGTCGCGCAGCGCATCGCAGAATCGGCAGTGCAGGCAATCGCCGCACGCGGCATGTTTTATCTTGTATTGGCAGGCGGCGAAACACCGCGCCGCTGCTACGAAAAGCTGCGTGATCTCGCCATTGATTGGGCTCATGTCCAGCTATATCTCGGCGACGAGCGCTGCCTGCCGAGGGGCGATGCCCAGCGCAACGACACGATGGTCCGCGTTACCCTGCTGGAGCATATCGCCATTCCGCCCGGTAACATCCATTTCATTCCGTCCGAGTTGGGGGCACATGCTGCCGCTGCCGCTTATGCGGCTATGCTGGAGCAGATTGCGACACTGGACATGGTGTTGTTGGGCATGGGCGAAGACGGGCATACTGCCAGCCTGTTCCCCGATAATCCGGCCACCGAAAGCGCGGCGCTGGTCGTGCCGGTATTCAACTCGCCCAAACCGCCGCCAGAGCGGGTTTCGCTTGGTATAAACACGTTGAGTAAAGTACGGCAGAAAATATTTTTAGTAGCGGGCGCGGGAAAGCGTAGCGCATTGGAGCAGATGTCGCATGGGGTATTGCTGCCCGCAGCACGCGTTGCGGATGCCGAGTGGCATATAGATCGTGCTGCGACATTGCCACCGACTTAACAAAAATAACAACAATTTTGTAGGGTGCGTTCCACGCACCATTAGCATTGGTGCGCATAGCGCACCCTAGGTACCGATTTTTATTACATCTGCATAAGGAGTAACACATGACACTACAAGGACAAATCGCACTGGTGACCGGAGCCAGCCGAGGCATCGGTCAGGCCATCGCGCTGGAACTCGGCAAACAGGGTGCAACGGTGATCGGCACCGCCACCAGTGACAACGGCGCACAGGCCATCAGCGCCTATCTGGATGCGGCGGAAATCAAGGGTGCGGGCATGGTGCTGAATGTCAACGACGCGGCGCAAACCGAACACATGCTGGGCGAATTGCGCAAACAATTCGGCGAAGCCTCGATACTGGTGAACAACGCCGGGATCACCAAGGACAACCTGCTGGCGCGCATGAGCGACGAAGAATGGGACGACGTGCTGGCGACCAACCTCAAGTCGGTGTTTCGTCTGAGCCGCGCGGTGCTGCGCGCGATGATGAAGGCGAGAGGCGGGCGCATCATCAGCATCGGCTCGGTGGTCGGCAGCATGGGCAACCCCGGCCAGTCCAACTATGCCGCCTCCAAGGCGGGCATAATCGGCTTCACCAAATCCCTCGCGCAGGAAATCGGCAGCCGCAACATCACCGTGAATTGTGTCGCCCCCGGCTTCATTGACACCGACATGACCCAGGGTCTGGGCGAAGAACAGCGCGCCAAACTGGTCGAACACGTGCCGCTGAAGCGCCTCGGCCAGCCTGCCGATGTCGCCACCGCCGTGGCCTTCCTCGCCAGTCCCGGAGCGGCCTACATCACCGGTGTCACGCTGCATGTGAACGGCGGGATGTATATGGAGTAATTCCAATTACAGATAGAAACGCCGTTAATTTATACCTCAAACCGCTCGGCCTGAGCTTGTCAAAGGCTAGTATTTGAAACCATTAATTACGAAACATGCGCTGCGGATGTGTAGGTTGGGTTAGGCGCGGTTT
>Ga0154345_146_pt1 | contig 43575 bp, 39 predicted proteins | sample RifGroA2_FD_115873 | JGI IMG/M metagenome (GOLD analysis project Ga0154345, IMG submission 115873) | Gallionellales bacterium GWA2_55_18 | reverse complement strand
ATTGAACGCCTCTACGACAGCTCAATTCATGATTGGTTTCGGGACTTGTTCAGTATTTCCCTAATTCTGTTGCGCCATGTTTCACGATTAACGCTGCCGCAACATGGCGGCCATTGAATTACAATCTGCGCCATCCATCCAGACGGAGTTTTATCATGCAACAAATCACTATCACCCGCCCCGACGACTGGCACCTGCATTTGCGCGACGGCGAGCTGATGCAGTCGGTACTGCCGGATACCGCGCGGCAATTCGGGCGCGCCATCGTGATGCCCAATCTCAGGCCGCCAGTTACCACTACTAGTCAGGCACAAGCTTACCGCACACGTATCCTTGCAGTGTTGCCGCCAAGTTCGAGGTTCCGCCCACTGATGACGTTGTATCTCACCGACAACACCACAAAAAAGGAGATTCAGCGTGCCAAGTCAAGTGGCGCGGTGTATGCGGTCAAACTGTATCCGGCGGGAGCGACCACCAACTCCGACGCGGGCGTGACAGACATCCGCAAGGCCTATCCGGCACTGGAAGAAATGCAGAGCAACGGAATGCCGCTGCTGGTGCATGGCGAAGTCACCGATCCGGCAGTGGACATATTCGACCGCGAGGCGGTGTTTATCGAGCGCGTGATGATTCCGTTGTTGCGCGACCTGCCGCAATTGCGCGTGGTATTCGAACACATCACCACGCGCGATGCGGTGCAGTTTGTGACGGATGCACCGGACAACATCGCGGCCACCATCACCGCACATCACCTGCTGTATAACCGCAACGCGCTGTTCAGCGGCGGGCTGCGCCCGCATTACTACTGCCTGCCGGTGCTGAAACGCGAAACACATCGCGAAGCCCTGGGCAAGGCGGCCGGTAGCGGCAGCCAGAAATTCTTTCTCGGCACCGACAGCGCACCGCACACGCAGCACACCAAAGAGGCGGCCTGCGGCTGTGCCGGTATTTATACTGCGCATGCCGCCATCGAGCTGTATGCTGAAGCGTTCGAACAGCTCGGCGCACTGGACAAGCTGGAAGGCTTCGCCAGCTTTTACGGTGCCGACTATTACCGTTTACCGCGCAACACCGGCAAGATAACGCTGCGCAAGGAAATCTGGCAAGTGCCGGACAGCCTCGCGTTCGGTGAGCATCGTTTAGTGCCGTTGCGTGCAGGAGAAAATATCACCTGGAAAATAGGTTGCTGACATGGCCGCAACAGAAAACCGTAGCGAGATATTGCGCGCCAAGCTGAACCTCGAAACCTCGAAAATCGCATGGAAAGAATTGCAGCGGTTCTTCGCCAACGGCACGGCATTGGCGGTTTCAGCAGACCTGGATTTGGTCGAAGTGGCATTCCAGATGTCAGAAGACAATGTGGCGCAAATTCAGCAATGGGCAGCGGCAAGCAAACTCGGCAAAGTATCGGATGAGCAAGCTGGCGAATGGCTCGTCGGCGATGTATCAGTTTGGGCGGTAGTAGTCAGCCCCTGGGTACTGGTACAACCCATACGGCAGATTCATTAAATTTACGGTAGCTTGATTGGCAGGCATTGCTCCCCTCAACTTTTGCATATGATCCCATCGTTTACAGGTATCCCATTCTTTGACGTTCGAATTCAGCTGTTCGCTTGCGTGAGATATATGCAAAGACGCCCGACTTGACTGGATTGCATTCAAAATTGCGTTACTGCAAAGCAAATGTTAATTTATCCAAAAGACAACAGTGAAAGCATTCCATGACCGTCCAATTACCATACAGGCTAGGCAAATATAATCTGACCCGGCAAATCGGCGAAGGAGCAACGGGCAAAGTCTACTACGCCATGGACACATTTTCCGGACGTGAAGTCGCGGTAAAGCTGATCGACCGGGATGTGCTTACCGATTCCGAATTCAACGAAGGATGCCGCAAGCAATTCCTCAGCGAAGCCTCGCTCGCCGGTCGGTTGGCGCACCCGCATATAGTCGCTATCCTGGAAGCTTCCGTGACGGAAGATACCGGGTATGTGGTGATGGAATACGTGCCGGGAGGCAACCTCGCGCGCTACACGTTTCCAGACACGCTGTTGCCGGTCGGAGACGCGCTCCAGATCATCTTCAAATGCTGCGGCCCCCTCGACTATGCGTTCCGCTACGGGATCATCCATCGGGATATCAAGCCCGCAAACATCATGGTCGTATCTGGCACCAACGTAAAAATCGCGGACTTCGGTTCAGCCGTGTTTTACCATGCACAAGTCACGCAGAAGGTGACCATCGGCACTCCCGTTTATATGTCCCCGGAACATTTCAGCGGCCGTCGCCTGACTTATCTCAGCGACATGTATTCGCTCGGGATCGTGGCATATGAACTCTTTACCGGGGTGTTGCCGTTTCATGGCCGGGACACGCTCGAATTATTCGATGCCATCACCAACAAGGATGCGGTGCCACCGAGCGCCCATCGGGCTGAACTGCCTGCGGAGCTTGACAGAATTATCCTGCGGATGATCGCCAAGAACCCTGAGGATCGCTACCCCAACTGGGCGGATCTTGCGCTCGAAATCGCCGAGATAGGCCGTTTCAGCAAATACCAGCAGGGTATTTCTGACAGCGAAAAATACAATACGTTGCGCGCGAGCGACACGTTGCACGAATTTTCCGATCCGGAAATCTGGGAGATTGTTAATGCAAGCGTGTGGACAAAATTCCCGGCCAGAACCGCCATCCTGCAGGAAGACGATCCGGGTCAGAGCATGTACTTCCTGGCCTCCGGGCAGATGAAAGTCACCAAGCAAGGCCGCCTGCTCAACGTCATCAAGGCTGGCGAATACTTCGGGGAAATGGCCTATATCAAGCGCGGAACAAGGCGGCAGGCCACACTGGAAGCGCTCTCGGACGTGATCGTTGCCGAACTGCCGTTCCCGGCACTGGAGAAACTCAGCCCCGGCTGCGAATCGCGTTTCACAAAAACCCTGCTGCTCTCCATGGCTGACCGGCTCATGCTGGCGGGAGACCGCATCGTGCGCATGCATGGTTGAACCGCGCTCCGACTCATTGATTGTTACTCAATGGCCGAAACATATGGGTGCGAACCAGACTTTTGCATCATCACGTTTAGCGGGTCAATTCGCGCACACGCTGTTCGGTTTGCGCATGGTCGAATTTTGAACCGCGCTCCTGATCGCTGCCAGTTTGATCCAAATGCAAGGCGCGTTGGTAATATTGCGCGGCCAATTTATTCTGGCCGAGGTGATCGAGGCTGACTGCCAGATTGAACGCAAACTCGGCATTGCCGGGTTCCAGCGTATAGGCGTTGAAATAAGCTTGCTGCGCATCGGCCCAGCGCAACTGTTCCACATAACGGTTGCCCAGCGCAAAATGCAAAATGGCCGAGTCTTTCTGTTCATCGAGCAGGACTTCCAAACGGTTTTCATTGCCGTCACCCTCAGTTAAAGCAGACATTCCGGCATTCGCCAGCGCATTGCGCGGATCGAGCGCCAGAACACGGGAATAATACTGCGATGCGAGCATATCTTCGCCGTGCTGTTGCGCGATGACGGCCAGCCCCAGCAAGACATCAGTGTTGCGTGCATCCCTGCCAAGCATCTCCCGATACAGTTGTTGTGCCGCATCCAAATTGCCGTTGCGATAGGCAAGATAAGCATTGTCGAGCAATGGGTCAACAAGCCCGATTTTTTGCCGCTCAATACGTATCCGTGCGCTCTCCTGAGGTACGGGCACGGACAACGTATCATTTATGACTAGCGGAGCGATTGCAACCAATAGCGGTTTCAGGGTGCTGCCGGAAGAATGAGTCACGGCAGTTTCCATGGCAAAGAGTTTGCGTTTTTCGGGTTCTGCCGCTGCGGCATGGGACATGATCCGCAGATCCGGTGCACTGGCGACCGGATGCAGCGGCTGGGTGTTGCTCACAGAAGCGATATACCAATAATAACCAGCACCGGCGGCAAGCATCACCATCGTGCCGCATAAGACAAGCAGCAGATTGTGATTGATACCTGTATGAAAAGTTGGTGAAGATAGCGATTTCACGCCAAACAGATTCTGCCCTGCCTCGCGAATATTTTTGATGGCCGGAATATCCGATCCTGCTGCCGCCAGGTTCGGCTGATCCTCAAGGCTGAGTTCAAGCCCGGCACCACAAGCGCCTTGCGCTTGCTGCTTTCTGCGGGCATCCAGCAGCAGGCTCATTTTGCGAAAAATAAAGCAATACTTGCCGTTACCGGCGCAACATTCTGCAAGTTAGTTGCGCGACGCTGCACCGGATTCCTTGAAAAAATCCTGATCCGGCAGCGCATCCCGGTACGCGCTGAAATCCCCATCTATGCTGGCATTCTTGATAACCATCGGGCGCAGAAAGATCACCAGTTCGGTTTTTTCGGTGCTGTCGTTGCGCTGTTTGAACAGTTCACCGGCAAGCGGAATATTGGACAGGCCGGGCACGGCATCGGTGAGGTTATTTATCGAGTCCTGCATCAGCCCGCCCATCACGGCGATCTGGTTGTTTTCGATCTTGAGCACCGACTCCATTTCGCGCGTCTGGGTTTGCGGGATGCGGCTGACCACCCCGGCACGCGCCAAATCCGGATTGGGGTCGTTGACATAGCTGGTGACCCGAGAAATGGCCGGCTTCAGGTTGAACAGCACGCTGTCATTTTCGCTGATCTGCGGCGTGACGCTCATGGTGAATCCGACCGGCAGGGTGGTCGGCGAACTGGTGTAATTGGTTTGCGAACCGGTCTGATTGGTCACCGTGGTGGCTGCGATGGTGAAATAAACGAGGTTATCCACCACTTTGATAATCGCCGTCTGGTTGTTGAGTACGCTGAGTTTCGGGCTGGACAACACCTTCACGTTGCCGAAGGATTCCAGCAACGACACCTGAGAGCCGATAGTCGCTCCTGTCGGGTTGGTGATAATGCCGAACACACCATTGCCGACTCCGGTAGGCAACCCCGCGCTGCGCTGCACCAGCTTGAACTGCTTGCCTCCCGCCTTGATCAATGCCGACCAATTGATGCCTTGCTGGTACTGGTCACTCAGGCGCACCTCAACGATGGTCGCCTCTATCATCACTTGGCGGCGCGCATTGCTCATTACCTGGTCAATGAATTCCAGAATCTTTTCATGCTGCCGCGCGGTGGCACGCACGGTGATTAAACCGGCTTCCGGGCTGGAAATCACCGAAGCGGCTTCGCGAAAAGTGCTGTGCCGCGTGACCGTGGTTCCGCCTTCATCGATGCTGACCGGATTGGGGCTGTTCTCGATGCCACCTCTGGCTGCGTTCACTGGTTTCTTATTGCCTGTTGCCGGTTGATGCCCGATGCCGGTACTGCTGGCAATCCTGGCTTGCTGCACCGAGGTTTCACTGGAACCCTCGGGCAGAATCTTGTCGGTTTCACGCAGGATATCCTTGACGTTCTGGGTCAAAGTTTCCCAGAAGCGGTTTTTGGAACTGTTTTTGATACTGATCGAAGAATTGTTTGTTCCGCTGCCCGCTCCGGAAGAGGCAATGGTGGAAGTCACCTGCGCACTGGTAACGATGGCGCTTTCCGAATCGCGCGCCATGTTCACATAGTCGATCTTGTAACTGCGCAGGTAAGGCGTGTCCGGCATTACGATCAGGTTGCCGTTGTCCAGCTCGTAGCGCATATCGATCTGTCTGGAGATGCGTGTGAGGATTTGCGTCAGCGTCTGGTTGATGGCGTTCAGCGTGACGCTGCCCTGAATGCCGGGGTGGATGTCCAAGTTGATTTTGGCATCGCGTGCCAGCGCAAACAAAATTTCCTGCGCCGGAACATTGGTGACGACTACACTGTAAATTTCGACTTTCGGCGGCGGAGTCGGCGGCGGCAATACGATTCTTTGCTTGATGGTTTGCGGGATGATGCCCGTGGAAATGGCTTGAGCGGGCTGCTGCTGGATATGCTTGTCAGAAGGTTGGATCGGTCTGGTTCCGCAGGCTGCGAGGAACGCACCGATGAAGCAGAGATACATTGTGTTGCGTAAACGCATACTTTATACCCCCACTTGATGCAAGGAGACTAACAGCTTTATTGGCTTTCCTCAAGCGAACCTAACGATCCTCCGCTCACCCGTTCGATTCCCGCCAGATCGCGCGCCGAGAATACTCCGCCAAACCCTGATTGCTGCAATAGCGCGCGCACCCGCTCCGCCTGATCGTAGCCGTGTTCCAGCAGCAGCCAGCCGCCGGTATTGAGATACTCCCGTGCCTGCGTAACGATGCGGCGGATATCGTCCAGGCCGTCTGCGCCGGAAGCCAGCGCGCTACGCGGTTCAAAGCGCAGGTCACCCTGCGCCAGATGCGCGTCGCCGTCGGCGATATACGGCGGGTTGGACACGATCAGATCGAAGCGCTCGCCAGCCAGCGCCGCAAACCAGTCGCTGCGCCGCAAACGTGCATTGCCGATGTTCAAACGCCGCGCATTCTCCTGCGCAACTTCCAGAGCCTCCTGCGACGCATCCACCGCCGTCACTTCGATGTCAGGCCGCGCATGGGCGATGGACAGCGCAATCGCTCCGCTACCGGTGCCGAGATCAAGCACATGGAATAGGCTCCCTCTCCCGGTCTGACGGCCACCTTCTCCCGTCTCGCCAGTGCGAGCAGCTTTGCTGCCGCTCGCGGCGGGGATGCCCCCTGCGGGTACAGGGAGAGGTGCTGGGGGAGAGGGTGGTTGAATCCGCGCCAACGCCAATTCAACCAGCAACTCCGTATCGGCGCGCGGAATCAGCGTCGCGGGCGTCACCCTGAAATTCAACCCGTAAAATGCGCGTTCGCCGAGGATGTAGGCGAGAGGTTCGCCGCGCAGTCGCCGTTCGAACAATGCCGCATAGCGTGCCTGTTGTTCTGAAGTGAGTGGCTGTTCCGGATGGGTGAGCAGGTAGGCGCGGTTTACTTGCAACACCGCTTGCAGCAGACATTGCACCTCTATGCGTGCCGCGCCGGATTCCAGAGACAGCGTAGCTTCAAGCGTGGCTTTATCTCGCACAATGAGCGATTGCAGGCTTGGCTCCATGAGTAAATCAAATTCGAATTGGGGGTATAGATCGGATTAGTTCTTCTTGAACTTGCTTAGCCTTCTGCTTCTCATTTTCAAGAACCGAATAGAGTGGTTTGTGCAGAAGATATTGATCCCGCTCAAAGTCATCTGTGGCATCACCCCATATCAATATCAAAAGTGGAAGTAATAAAAACAGCAAAGCTAATACAGCCAGTTCTTCACCGGCAAAACCAGCGACCCATTGGAAACTTAAGTCGAGAAAGCTGTCAGGAACTAAAATAAGGCAAGCCGAAACCAGTGCAAGTGCGGCAAAGGATAGGTAGGCAAGCTCCTTTGTTTCTTTGCGATTTCTCTGGCAGCTTTCCTTGTGGGTCTCTAATGCTCGAAGTAGCTCGTTGTCTTTTGTGTCATAGGCATACTGCCGGACATCCCATTCATGCACCATGCCGGGAATTTCGCGCAATGACTTCTTGTCAGAGTGTATACGTTGTCCAATGAAGCATATAAGCGCATACATAAGTCGAAAGAGATAGCCCATAAGGAAAAAATAACCCAGAGCCACTAACATGGCCTTGCCTACTTCGAAATATTCAGCTTTGCTCAATATCACCGCTAGATGAAGTGGTTTTCCTGTAATCAGGAATAGCCCAAGTTCAAGGTAAATGGCAATGCAAAGAAAATGTAAAAGAAAACGCACCTCTGTTGCTTTCTCAAAAAAGGCCACCGTTTGCTCAGCTACCTTTCCCCCCAAATCTCTTGCCATCACTCAACTATTCTCCATTAAGTTTTGATCGATCATCGCTTGGTCGCGCTCTTGTGCACCGCATTGTGCGGGTAAAGGTTCCAGGCTCGCATTTTTCCAATCACTCCCCGCCGCGTATCCTCAAGCGATCAGGCTCGACAATCCAAAGTCGGCCATTGATCGGGTGCGACGCAAGCATGGGAATCACTTTTGCCAGCAGGTCAAGCAATGCCTGTTTGCTTTGTCGCGGCAAGCGCAGCACCATGTATCCGGGCGACTGTGACGGAGGGTAGCTACGGATGTCAGACAGATCGAGGTCGGCAGTAATCAATATTCGATCTTCATCCTTGCATACATCGACGATGCGTTCGTCGGATGCGCCTCCCAACGATTGCTGATAAACCGTCATGGCATCATGGTTGGCAGCCGTGAGCAGATCGGCGGCTTCAATCGGCAGATTCTGGTCGATCTTGAACTTCATGCCGCCAGCGGCACCAGTTCCTCATGAGCCAACGCCGCCGCATAAGCCATGCAGGCATGTACATCGTCTGTGGTAAGCGGGGGGTAGCTGGCAATGATGGCATCGACCGTCATGCCGTCCGCCAGATTATCGAGCACGCTACTGACCGTTATACGAGTCCCGGCAATGCAAGCGCGCCCCTTACAGATGGCAGGATCGACGTGAATGTGTTGTTGCCAATTCATTTGATTGACTCCTTAAAACAGAAATTAACTGGATCAAGAACGAGAGTAAAAAAGAGCCAGGCTCTTGCGCTCTAAAAGTTATAAGCGGCTCGTATATCCTGCACCGTACCTGCTCGCAGGCTATCGGTCAATATATCAAACGGCCTAGATACTGTCTTCCGCCATCGCGGCAAGTTGTTCGGCCTGATGTTCGGCCATCAGCGCGCCGGTTAGTTCGGCGATGTCGCCGTCCATGATCGCGTCCATCTTGTATAGCGTCAGATTGATGCGGTGGTCGGTGACGCGGCCTTGCGGGAAATTGTAGGTGCGGATGCGTTCGGATCGGTCTCCGCTGCCGACCAGGCTCTTGCGCTCTGCGGCGATCTTGGCGTTCTGTTCGCGCACTTGTGCATCCTTGATACGGGCCGCCAGCACGCGCATCGCCTGCGCCTTGTTCTGGTGTTGCGAGCGGCCATCCTGGCATTCCACCACGACACCGGTCGGCAGATGGGTGATGCGCACCGCAGAATCGGTCTTGTTGATGTGCTGCCCACCCGCACCACTGGCGCGGAACGTGTCGATGCGCAAATCGGCGGAATTCAACACCACATCGTTAACCTCGTCCACTTCCGGCATGATCGCCACGGTACACGCCGAGGTGTGGACGCGGCCTTGTGTTTCGGTCGTCGGGACACGCTGCACCCGATGTGCGCCGGACTCGAATTTCAGCACCGAGTAGGCGCCCTGCCCGGCGATACGGGCGATGATTTCCTTGTAGCCGCCCATTTCGCCCGGACTCTCGGAGATGACCTCGACCTGCCAGCGTTTGCGCTCGGCGAAGCGCGAATACATGCGGAACAGGTCGCCGGCGAATAACGCCGCCTCGTCGCCGCCGGTTCCGGCGCGCACTTCGAGAAATACGTTGCGATCATCATTGGGGTCTTTGGGCAGCAGTTGTTTTTGCAATTCGCTATCGAGTTGCGCCAGTTTTTCCTGCCCTTGCTTGATCTCGGCTTCGGCGAACTCTTTCATTTCAGGATCGGTCGCCATCTCTTTCGCGGTCGCGATATCGGCCTCGCAGGTCTGGTAGGCGTGGTACAGCGACACCACCGGCTCCAGCTCGGCACGCTCGCGGCTGAGTTTGCGGAACGTGTCCATGTCCTTCGTGGCTTCTTCGGTGCTCAGCAACTGGTCGACTTCGAGCAGGCGCTCGCTCAGTTGAGCGAGCTTGGCGGCGATATTGGGTTTCATTCCAATCCTATTTCGAAGGTCAAACAAGGCGGCGACGAATGAACGACGCAGGCAGTGCAACTAGCACGACAAGGAGTGAATGAGGAAGCCAACGCAGTTTCACCGATGAAATAGGGTTGGAATCATTCGTCGGGATGCAGGTGATACAGGCGATGAATCACATCGAGAAACGCCTCGCGGTCGTCGCCGTGCACCTGGTTCAGCGCGTGGGTCGGGGCATGCAGGAACTTGTTGGTCAGGCCGCTGCTCATCGCCTCCAGCACCTTTTCCGGGCTTTCGCCCTTGGCCAGCAGGCGCAAGGCTTTTTCCATCTCGTGGCGGCGGTTGCGTTCGGCATGGTCGCGCAATGCGCGGATGGTCGGCACCACTTCGCGCGATTCCATCCAGTGCACGAAATCCGCCACACCGGAATCGATGATGACTTCCGCTTCCTTGACCGCGCTCTGGCGCGCGCCGAGGCCCTCCTTGACCACTTCGGCGATATCGTCCACGGTGTACAGGAATACATCGCTCAATTCCGCGACTTCCGCTTCAACGTCGCGCGGCACAGCAAGATCCACGATGAACAGCGGGCGGTGCTTGCGCTGTTTCAACGCGCGCTCCACCATGCCCTTGCCGAGGATCGGCAGCGGACTGGCGGTACAGGTGACGATGATGTCGTGATGCGCGAGCTGCTCCGGCAATTCGTTCAGCGTGATCGCATGACCGTTGATGCGCCGCGCCAGCACATGGGCGCGTTCCAGCGTACGGTTGGCGACGGTGATGCGCTTGGGGGAACGCGCCGCGAAATGCACCGCGTTGAGTTCAATCATCTCGCCCGCGCCGATGAACAGCACGCTTTGTTCTGAAATGCTCGGAAAAATCCGCTCGGACAGCCGCACCGCCGCCGCCGCCATCGACACCAGATTCGCGCCGATCTCGGTCTGGGTGCGCACGTCTTTGGCGACCGAGAAGGTGCGCTGGAATAATTTGTGCAGCAGAAAGCCCAGCGTGCCAGCCTCTTCGGCCTGGCGCACCGCCTGCTTCATCTGCCCGAGAATCTGCGGCTCGCCCAGCACCATCGAATCCAGACCGCTAGCCACGCGGAACGAATGCTTCACCGCCTGCTCGCGCTGCAGCGTGTAGAGATAGGGGTCGATGTCCTTGCGGGCCAGATGATGATATTGCGCCAGCCAATCGATGGCATGGTCGGGTTGCACGGCATTGCAATACAGTTCCATGCGGTTGCAGGTGGACAGGATCGCCGCCTCTTTCGCCGCGCCGTTTTCCACCAGGTCGCGCAGCGCGCCCTCCATCCCGTCCGCGTTGAATGCGACCTGCTCGCGCACGGCAAGCGGCGCGGTTTGATGGTTAATGCCAAAGGCGAACAACTGCATCTTGGTATTTGGCGGATGACTGGCTAAAAAGGATGCAAATTATAGTCGCAACGGCGTTGCAATACCATCCGCAGCCTTTTTACGGGGTAGAGTCAATATGTGGCGCGGCAGCAACAGGTTGGGTTATGGGAGCCTCTAAAAATTCAGAGTTCACCCGAGTGCAAGGCGCGTAAAAAAATTCCGCCGCGCCGTATATGTTTGATGTGTAAGCAAGAAATTTTTTACGCAATGCGGCATAACCAGCGGCTTGGCTGTCGTCTTTTGACAGCTTAGTCGAATGTCTAGTAGTGCGTTCCAGCAAAACAGTTACCGTTCGCGGTGAGCTTGTCGAACCGCTGGATGCCCACCGATACCGACCTTCGACAAGCTCAGGCCGAACGGTTTATTTGTAATGGTTTTAGTGAAACGATCTACTAGTAGTTACATCAAATTGGGATGGAATATGGGTTTTTAGAGGTTCCCTATAAATACACTCCACAATCATGCGAAAAAATCGGCGTATGCCTTCAGTCTGTTAATATGCCAAGCTGCAATATAAAAAAATTACTCTTGGCTTTTATTTAATTTCTGGCTTGTATAAAGACCATGACGATAGTCGCTGTATTTAACCAAAAGGGTGGAGTAGGCAAAACCACCACGGCGCTCAATCTAGCCGCCGCGCTGGCGCGGCGGGGGCACAAACCGGTAGGCATCGACCTTGACCCTCAGGCGCAATTCGGCTTTATTGCGGGGATTACGGCCCGCTCCGGAGATGACAGCGTTTACAGCCTGTTTCAGCGCAATCGCCCGTTGCGCGAAATGATCCAGGAATCGGCCAGCGGAATCGGTATTATTCCATCGCATATAGAGTTGTCCAAGGTAGATGCGCTATATGGCAAGGGTTACAACGCAATCAATAAACTGAATATCAGCTTGCAGATGGAAAAAACGCAGGAAGAGATTAAACACTGGGTAATCGATTGCTGTCCGTTGGTCGGAGTCCTTTCGTTGAATGCCATATTCGCCTGCGATGGCCTCATCGTTCCCATGTCCGCGGATTATCTGTCCATCAAGGGCGCAATCCAGATTCAGAAAACTCTCCAGGCGCTCGAACGGGTGCTGAAACGCCGCGTAAACCGCCGCTATCTGCTCACTCGTTTTGACTCACGGCGGCGCATGGCAAGGGATGTCCTGCTTAAGGCAGAAACGGAATTCGGCGCTGATGTTTGCCGGACGCTCATTTCGGAAAATGTCAGTTTGGCAGAAAGCCCTTCGCTGAACAAAACAATCTTCGAGCATGCTCCAAACAGTCGCGGTGCAAGGGATTACGATGCGTTGCTAGACGAATTAATGGCCGATGGGTTTATCGGATAACACTTGAAAACTCAAAAAGCATTGCGGTACCTGAAGCAAGAATAGCGGGGTCTTGCTCTCTGCCGCTCAAATTTCAGTTTTGTCTGACAATCAGCGACAACACGTCTTCAATATCCGCCGATTGCGATAATTCCTTTTCAGTATTGATCGCCTTGCATTGCGTCACTTGGCAATTGTGATACATCTGGCGCAGCTTGCGTTCCGCATCCTGCAAATCCTTGCCATAAATCTGGACGCTGTCTACTTTTTGTCCATCTCGTGTGGTCACGGAAAAATCGAATTTCGGCATAGCCCCCCCAATCACCCCAAGAAATTAAAAAGCTGCAAAACGGATATTGCAAACCGGGTTCACGCCCAGAGCAAATCTTGTAAAGGCAGTAAACGTAAGGCAGTAAACGTGGTGACAGCTTTGCGCCAAGCCGCATTGTAACTTGTATATTGCAGCTCTGCTGCGGACACATTGGCATGATACTAACTCTGCTAGAATACGGCGACTTTCGATTCGCTGGAGTTCCGCCATGGCATATGTTGTTTCCGAAAATTGCATCAAGTGCAAGTACACGGATTGCGTGGACGTGTGCCCGGTGGACTGTTTCCGCGAAGGCCCCAATTTTCTGGTAATCGACCCGGATGAATGCATCGATTGCACGCTGTGTGTGGCGGAGTGTCCGGCAGAAGCTATTTTTGCCGAGGAAGACCTGCCGGAAAACCAGCACCATTTCATTGCGCTGAATGCCGAGCTGGCAAAACGATGGAAGCCTATCGTCGAAAAAAAGGATGCGCCCGCCGATGCCGATAAATGGCGCGGCTTGAGGGATAAGCTGCGTTTTCTGATACACTAGTTTATTTGTGGCGAGCAATACATTACTACCCACTCTTAGGATATGTTTTCGTCGCCCGGTGTTAGCTGTAAGATTTTCTTAGGGGCAACCACACGACCTCGTTCAGCAACAGCCATTTAGTGAGCCATGTTTGTCTTGCTCACAATCATCTTGCTCATCAAACCATTCTTACACTACACTGAGCCATCAATTACGTGTAGACGGTAGCTCATTTCGTTGGCTATCAATTGTCGGGCGTTTCGCCAGACTGGGTTGCAGTGTAGTGTATCAACGGCACGAAATCGCAATTTTTAGTTTCGTGCTGCGCCCGAATCGAAAAATTTCGATTTCGTGCCTAATTCAAGGTAATTGATATTTCCTGCCATGATAAACGCGATTCTAAAATTCAAAGAAATAGTCGCGCCTGAAAAAACTCGTATCGAACATCTTTTTCCTCACATTCTCGTATTTGGTGGAAAAGCTGACGCCCAAAATACCGATAAGTATCAATCGTGTCGTAATGTATTCCTTGAGTGGGCACATAAAACCAAGTACGAGCTAGCAAATTGCTTACTAACTCCCGAGGATTTCCAAGAAGAATGGAATAGGATCGGCGGTTATCCAAATCTTGTAGATTTTGAAAAGGAAGCTGGTTGTCTGGCAAGAGGAATACTACTTTTTTCAGAGTGCGAGGGGGCTTTAGCGGAATTAGGAGCTTTTTGTACGGATGATGTTCTTTGTGAGCGTTTGGTGGTTGTCTTGGAAGATAAGCATTACGACGATGACTCTCCAGATGCATCTTCATTCATTCGATGGGGGCCGATAAAGCGTATCGAAGATCTGCATCCCGAGAAATCAATTTGTTTGGTTTCTTCACTCAAGGATAAGCATGCTTTTGAAAATGAGGTAGGAAATGTCGGTGAAACGCTAAGGAGTAAAGTAAGCACATTGCCGGAAACGAAAAAATTTAATTCAAACGAAATTCGTGATCAGTTCCTGCTTATTGCAGACCTGATTGAGTTATTTGGCGCGCTGAATGAGCGAGAGCTTGGGAATTTGCTGGAATTCATGAAGGTTAAGCCAGCGAATTTGAGCAGAATGTTGAACCAATTAATTCTCTTTAAGTTAATTGTAAAATCAAAGGGCATATCGGGGACATATTACGTTCGACCAAAAAATGGTGCTAGCTATCTTGACTATACTGCTCATGCTGACTCAAAGTTTGAAAAGGTTACTTTTAGGATTTTTTCAACTCATCCAGAATTAAAAAAAGAAACAGAAAAAGATCGCTTAAAGGCATATGAAAAAATACATGGGGTGCTGCGATGAATATAATCGAGCGCATCCAAAGTGATTTTTCGTTATCTCTACATGATGCTCGTGTTTTGATATTTACCGCAGCATACCGATACAAGCTGCACTATATTGAAAAAAGACATGGGCGGGGGAAGCGGTTAATCGCCCAGCCGACAGCGGAGATTAAATTGCTCCAGCGCTGGGCTGTTGAAAAATATGTAGGCCAGCTCCCGATTCATAAAGCTGCTACTGCATATCGTTCTGGAACGAGCATCAAGGATCATGCAGCACTGCATGCTGAAAATTGCTACTTGCTCAAGCTGGATTTTCAGGATTTTTTCCCATCCATATTAGGCAGGCACTTTTTAATGCACCTAAAGTCGTATATGAAAATTTCAGATGATGATGCAAACCTTCTGATGAGATTGTTGTTCCGCTTTGATCGAGAATCGCAGGATTATGTGTTGTCGATTGGCGCGCCCAGTTCCCCGGCTGTGTCTAATACAGTTATGTATGACTTTGATAATAAATTGACCAATTATTGTAGAACACATGACATTGTTTACTCGCGGTATGCAGACGATTTGGCATTGTCAACGAGCAAGCCAAAAGTATTAAACAATGCATTTGATTTTGTTAAGAAGTTATGCGGCGACATGCCATACCCTAGGCTACAACTTAACGATGCAAAGACGGTCTTTACCTCTAAAAAACATAGAAGACAGCTTACTGGTCTTGTATTGGCTAATGATGGGAAACCATCTCTGGGACGTGAAAAGAAACGCTTGATTCGATCTATGGCACATCATTTCTCTTTGGGTGAGCTGCCTCAGGATCAGGTTTTGCACTTGAGGGGGTTGCTTGCTTTTTCCTTTTCAATAGAACCTTTATTTTTCAGTTCTATTAATCGAATGATTGGGGAGGAAGCCTTTCAGCGTTTGATAAAGGGTTAGACACAATGCAACCAGCCAACAACCACAGCATACAAAAAGCATCCGCTGTCTTTTTTGACAGCGTCGCGCGCCAAATACTGGCGCAGCACGTGCATGAAATTCCCGACCTGCGCCGCGCCGTCGTGCTGCTGCCCAACTATCATGTGACGCAGCCGCTGGTACAAGCCCTCGCCCGTTCAGCGCAGCAACCCGCATTATTGCTACCCCGAATGGTTACGCTCAACGACTGGGCGCAATCTGTTTCCATCGACCAATCCATTACCCCGGACACTTGCCGCGCCACCGCCCTGTATCAGGCGCTACGCACGCGCCGCTGGTTTGCCGACGCCGACCTGTGGAGCATCGCCAGTGAGTTGCTTGGACTGCTGGACGAATTGACGCGGCACCATGTCCTGCTACCGCAGGGCGAAGAAGATTTTCTCGCGCAACTGGAGCGTGCCTATCAGGCCAAACGCAACACCGCGACGCAGTTCGAGGCGCATGTGGTGCATGAACTGTGGTACGCGATGAGTGCCAGCGGCGAGCTGGATGCCGCGCGTGCATATCAGCAGCGTTTGGCGCAGCTTGCGCGGCAGGCGGATGCGCCGTTGTATGTGTTGCTAGCCTCCAGTCTTGCCGTGCCGGAAGCGCGCTTTCTGGAGGCGTATGCGGAGCGCGCGCCGGTTGTGGTTTTTGATTTGCGCGAGATGATGAAGAACGATGCGAGTTGTGCCGTGCTGTGCTCCCTCTCCCCTCAATGGGAGAGGGTTGGGGAGAGGGGTGGGGAGAGAGGTGGTTTACGCGATCAAGCCGCCCATCTACGCGAATACTTTCCCCAAGCTTTACTAACCGAACATCTGCGCCTGTTCGGCGCGCACGGCCTGGAACAGGAGGCGCGCGCCGCCGAGGTGCAGGTGCGACGCTGGCTGCTGGCGGGCAAGCAAAATATCGCCATTGTCGCGCAAGACCGGCTGGTGGCGCGGCGCGTACGCGCGCTGCTGGAGCGCGCCGGGGTGCTGGTGCGCGACGAAAGCGGTTGGACGATGTCCACGCTGGCGGTAAGCACGGTGCTGATGCGCTGGCTGGATGCGTTGCAAAGCGATTTTTATTACCAGGATTTGCTCGACCTACTCAAGTCGCCGTTCATCTTCGCCGATCAGAATGCGAGCGTGCGCAAACAGGCGGTATATCAGCTCGAACAACTGGTGCGCAAGCATGGCGTGGCGTCGCACCTCGATGCCTTCCTCGATCTGGCACACGGTGAGAATGAAGTGCAAACGGCGCTGGCGCGGCTGCGCCAGGCGGCGGAGGCACTGCGCAAAAACAGCGATACGCTGGGCGGCTGGCTGCGCGCGCTGGATGATAGCTTGTCGATCCTCGGTGTTACGCAAGGCTTGGCGACGGACGCGGCGGGCGCGCAATTGTTGCAGGCGCTGCAAACCTGGCAGCAGGAACTGGCGGCGGACAACACGCGTTTCAGCCGCGCCGAGTGGCGGCACTGGCTTGCGCAGCAACTCGATGCGCATACCTTTCGCGACTCCTCGATCGACAGCCCGGTGTTGCTCACCCATCTCGCCGCCACGCGTTGGCGCAGCTTCGATGCGGTGCTGCTGCTTGGCGCCGATGCGTCGCATTTACCCGGTTCGGACAACGGCAGCGTGTGGTTCAACGATGCGGTGCGCAACACGCTCGGCCTGCCGACACGCGAATGCCAACTAGCGCAGCAGCGCGATGATCTGCTGACGCTGCTGGCCATGAACGACACCGTGCTGGCCACCTGGCAGGCGAGCAAAAGCGGAGAGAAAAATCTGCCGAGCCCTTACCTCGAAATGCTGCGCGCGTTGCATGAGCTGGCTTACGGCGATGATCTGGCGGAGCGCGAGTTGGGCGGGCTACTGGAGGATGCGCAGGTGCGCGGCGCGGATTTTCCGTTGCCACAAGGGGCTGCGATGCCCGCGCCTGCCGTGCCGCAAGACCTTATCCCAAGCCGTATTTCAGCCAGCGGCTACAACAGTCTGGTCGCCTGCCCGTACCAGTTTTATGCGCGCCATATGCTGCGCCTCAACGAGCTGGACGAAGTGCGCGAGGGCGTGGAGAAGCGCGATTACGGCGAGTGGGTGCATGACATTTTGCATCGCTTCCATCAGCAGTTTCCGGTGCTGGCCGAACATTCCCGATCAGCATTGGAAGATGCGTTGCGGCACATCAGCAGCGAGGTGTTTGCACCCGCCGTGGAACGCGACTACTTGGCGCGCGCCTGGCTGCTGCGCTGGCAGCAGGCAATCCCGGCCTATCTCGACGCACAACTGAAAAGCGAGGCGGAAGGCTGGCGTTATCAAAACGGCGAAGTGCCGTTCGAGTTGCCGTTGACCGATGAGCTGATCCTGCACGGGCGCATCGACCGCGTGGACGCGCGGGAAAGCGAGTGCCGTGTGCTGGACTATAAGATGATGGAAGCGACCCGGCTGCGCAACAAGCTCAAGGAGGCGGGAGAGGACGTGCAACTGCCCTGCTATGCCCATGTGTACGAGGCCGACGAAGCGGCCTTCATCAGCATCGAGAAAGACAAGGTGGTTGCCGTTGCGCCGCCGCAGGATTTGCCGGAACTGGCGCAGGCCAACATCGAGCGGCTGCTGGAGGTGTTTGCGCAGATGCGCGGGGGTGCGGCCATGCCCGCACACGGTGTGGATGAAGCCTGCGCGTATTGCGAGATGCGCGGGTTATGCCGCAAGAGTGAGTGGGATGAGTAGTGATGATTGAAAAAAATCAAACCCCCTCCAACTCCCCCTTGTCAGGGGGAGAGCAATACGGCTCCTCCCCTGATAAGGGGAGGTTGGGAGGGGTTTGTTTTAACTGCGGCATGCTGAGATTCCATGAATAACCATCTTGCCCTCAACCCCCAAAACAGCGTCGTGGTCGAAGCCTGCGCGGGCAGCGGCAAGACCTGGCTGCTGGTATCGCGCATCGTGCGCCTGCTGCTGGATGGCGTGAAACCCGGCGAGATTCTTGCCATCACCTTCACGCGCAAGGCCGCGCAGGAGATGCAGGCGCGGCTGCACGAATGGCTGCATCTGCTGGCCGTGCAGGACGATGGCAGTGTGCGCGAATTTCTGCGCGAACGCGCCCTTGATGGCATCGACGACGCTATGCTGTGCCGCGCGCGCGGCTTGTACCGCGATGCATTGCTGGCGCAGCCGGCCATCACCATCAACACCTTCCACGGCTGGTTCATGCAGATCATCCAGCGCGCGCCGCTGAATGCCGGGGTGCCGGTCGGCATGCAATTGCTGGAGCGTACATCGGCATTGCGCGACGAGGCGTGGCATGCCTTTGCCGACAGCCTGCGTGCCGCGCCAGATGGCGAAACCGCGCAGTTCATGCAATGGCTGTTTACCGAATACGGCCTGCCCAGCACGCGTGCGCTGCTGGAAAATTTTGTGCATAAGCGCGCCGAGTGGTGGGCGTACTCCGCAGCCCTCTCCCCTAGCCCCTCTCCCGCAAGCGGGAGAGGGGAGCGTGATGAAGTGGCATGGGCTGTAGAGCAATTGCGCAACGAATTAGAAGTGGATATGGATGCCGACCCGATTGCCGATGCCTGTGCCGATGCTTCGCTGCAATCCGCCGTTTATGTTTTTGCGCAGGCGCTAGCGACCGGTACGGAGGTGCAGTGCAATAATGCCGACAAGCTGCAAGCCGCATGGGGATTGGCTGATGTCCATGAACGCTTTGCCGCATTGTCGCTTGCGTTATACACCCAGGCAGACGAGCCGCGCAGTTTCAAGCCGACCAAAAAACAGAATGCGGAAACCTTTCTGCTAGCGCGCGACACGTTGTTCGGCAGGCTGCAATCCGTGCGCGATGTATTAACCGAGCAAACAACCTTGCGCATGAACCAGGCCGCGCTGCATTGCGGTGCGGCACTGCTGAGCCACTATCAGGAACTGAAGCTGCGCTCGCAGCAGATGGACTTCACCGATCTGGAGTGGCAGGTGTGCCGCCTGCTCAACCAAAGCGACTGCGCCGAGTACATGCAATACAAGCTGGATAGCCGCTACAAGCATGTGCTGCTGGACGAATTCCAGGACACCAACCCGTTGCAATGGCAGATCCTGCAAGCGTGGTTTGGAGCCGCAGCAGCAGTAGATGCGCGCCCCACCGTGTTCGTGGTGGGCGACCCCAAACAATCCATCTACCGCTTCCGCCGCGCCGATGCGCGCCTGTTCGGCGTGGTGCGCGAATTTCTGCAACAGGAGTTTGGCGCGCATTACCTCACGCAGAACGAGACGCGGCGCAATGCCCCGGCGGTGCTGGGTGCGGTGAACGGCGTGTTCGCCTCGTTGCCGGATGGCTTCGAGGATTTCGCGGAGCATGTCGCCCACCATCAGGATTTGCCCGGCCACGTCGAAGTGCTGCCGCTTGCTGAACCACTCCCCTCCCCCGCAGGCGGGGGAGGGGCTGGGGGAGTGGCTGGGGGAGAGGGTGTATGCGAAGAGCTAAACTTGCGCAACCCGCTCACCACCCCGCGTACAGAAAACGAAAGTGGCGCACGCGAAATTGAAGCCGAACAATTCGCCGCACACATCGCCAATATCGTGGCGAACTGGAGCGTGCAAGAGGAGGGAGGCACGACGCGACGCGCCGAATATCGCGACATCATGGTGCTGGTGCGAAAACGCACCCATCTGCGCATTTACGAACACGCGTTGCGCGCGCGGCACATCCCGTTTTTAACCTCGCGGCGTGGCGGACTCCTTGATACGCTGGAAGCGGAAGATATTCAGGCGTTGCTGACTTTCCTGATTACCCCGTTTGCCGATCTCGAACTGGCACAGGCGCTACGCTCGCCGATATTCTCTTGCAGCGATGAAGATTTGATGTGTCTCGCGGAAACCCAACCCCTCCCCAACCCTCCCTTGTCAGGGAGGGAGCCGGTTGGCGACAACAACATGATGTGCGCACCCTCCCATGACAAGGGGAGGGCTGGGGAGGGGTTTCGCTGGTGGGCACGCCTGAAACATGTTGCCGAAAATGGCACAGCATCCGCCGAATTGCAACGCGCCCATCGCCTGCTGCATGGCTGGCTGCAACTGGCTGACAAGTTGCCGGTGCATGACCTGCTCGACCGCATTTATTTCGAGGGCGATCTGGTGCACCGCTACGCGGCGGCACTGCCTGCCGAGCTGCATGAAACGGTGCGCGCCAACCTGCAAGCCTTCATGGAAATCGCGCTCAACGTGGATGCCGGGCGCTATCCCAGCCTGCCGCGCTTTCTTGCCGAGTTGCGCGAATTGCGCGCGGCGGAAAATGAATCGCCGGACGAGGGCAAGATTGGCGAAGTCGGCAACGCGTTACGCATTTACACCGTGCATGAGGCCAAAGGGCTGGAAGCGCCCATCGTGTGGATTCTGGACGCCAATGACACACAACGCAAAACCGACAGCTACGGTGTGCTGCTTGACTGGCAACCCGACGAACCGCGCCCGGCGCATTTCTCCCTGTTCAGCGACAAGCGCGGGCGCGGTGCGAAGCGCACGCCTTACTTCGATTCCGATGAGGCCTACGCGCGGCGCGAAGAAATGAACCTGTTGTACGTCGCGATGACGCGCGCCAAGCAGGCCTTGCTGGTGAGCGGCAACGGCGAACCGGCAGAGACATCCTGGTATGGAAGGGTTGCGCAGGCTGTGGCGCAGGGCGGCAACCCCTTGCTGGCCGAGGCAAGCAGAGTTGCATCCGTGCAGGAAAGGCTGTCCGTAAAAGTGAATGCGGCATTGTTGCGCCCGCTGCCGACCGGGCAACAGGTGCCGCGCGCAACCGCAGAACAGCGCCGTGGCACTTGGCTGCATGCGCTGCTGCAACACATGATTTCGCCGCAGGCGATAAGCGACAAGAGTGAACTGCAAGCACGTTGCGGGATTCCATCCGATGAAATGGGCGCCCTCTGGCAACAAGCGCAGCATCTGCTCGCGCTGCCGGATTTGCAACGTTACTTCGTTCCTCAATATTATCGCAGTGCTTGCAATGAAATGTCCTATGTCAATTCGCGCGGCGAAATGAAGCGCATCGACCGGCTAGTGGAATTTGACGATGAGGTGTGGGTGCTGGATTACAAACTGGGCGGCAGCGAAGATGCGGCACGTTACCGCGCACAGATGGATGAATACCGCAGCGCGATGCAAGCCGTGTATGCGGGCAAGGCGGTGCGCTGCGCGCTGCTATTTGCAGATGGGGTGTTCAGCGAAGTGTAGGGTGCGCTATGCGCACCATGGTGCATGAAATGCACCCTACGCCTGCTGTTGGGGTATTGCACGAGATGGAGCAGCAGATTTATGGGGGGTGCGACCATGTCATCATGCTACCCTTTGCAAGGAACAGGAAATAGATTCACAACAATAATTGTTTGCCACCGGCAATTTGGCTAGAATCAGTTACCACCCGAAGTTCACTTCCTTAAGGAGACTGCAATGGAACATACCCTGCCTGCATTACCCTACGCCATGGACGCGCTGCAACCGCATATGTCCAAGGAAACTTTTGAATACCATTACGCCAAGCACCATCAGGCCTATGTCACAAATCTCAACAACCTGATCAAAGGCACCGAGTACGAGAACCTCGATCTGGAAGCCATCATCAGGAAGGCTCCCGCAGGCGGTATCTACAACAATTCCGCGCAAGTGTGGAACCACAGTTTCTTCTGGAACTGCATGAAGCCGAACGGCGGTGGCGCACCCACCGGCACGCTGGCTGAGGCAATCAACAAGAAGTGGGGTAGCTTCGATGATTTCAAGAAGACCCTCCAGACTTCCGCCGTGGGCAACTTCGGCTCCGGCTGGACCTGGCTGGTGAAGAAGGCCGACGGCAGTGTGGACATCGTCAACATGGGCGCAGCCGGTACGCCGCTGACCACCGGCGACAAGGCTCTGCTGTGCGTGGACGTGTGGGAACATGCCTATTACATCGACTACCGCAACCAGCGTCCAAAGTACGTCGAGACCCTCCTCAATAATCTGGTTAATTGGGATTTCGTGGCAAAGAATTTCACTTAGCTCAAATTACAGATAATGACGACTATAGGGAATTTCTAAAATCAGGGTAACTACCCCTCAACTGCGCTTTCTATTGAGCACTACATAATTCATTACACCGTTCACTCTGATGTATCGAAGGGTCGGCTTGTGCGTAGCCATAGGCTTCGATACCTCTCAAGAAACAGTTTTTTATAGCTGTACGTATCAATGAGCTGCAAAACGCAGAGAATAATCGAACAGCAGCCATCAGGCTCAAACCCCTCCCTCCCGGCCTCCCCTTGACAATGGGGAGGGGAGTGGGTTTATTGAGATTCTTCCTGTTTCTTGTTCACGCCTTGCCTCGCGTATGCGGGGCTTACTTGGCTCAGCCCGAACGGAGTGGATGTCGCGAATTATGTAATGCTCAATAGATTCAAAGCGAGTTAGATTTAATGCAATTACCTTGAGTTGAATGATGGAAGCAACATTAAAGTTTTAGCTGCTGAAGTATAATTATTCCGCAGCAACGAATCTGCCGCACAATACTTTTTATGGAGCAAATCTGGAATCATGTCAGGACACCCTACGGAAATTAAATTACATCAACAATCCCGCTTGCTCGAAATCGCATTTGACGATGGTGCGTGCTTTCAACTGCCCTATGAGCTTTTGCGGGTTTATTCGCCGTCTGCCGAGGTAAGGGGGCATGGCCCCGGCCAGGAAACCTTGCAGGTGGGCAAAAAAGACGTGGGGGTACTCGAAGTTCTTCCCGTTGGCAGTTATGCAATGAAGATCGTCTATGACGATGGGCACGACTCCGGTCTTTATACTTGGGATTACCTCCACGAACTAGGCCAGCACCAGGCCGACCTGTGGCAAAACTATCTGGAGCGTCTGGCTACCGCCGGAGGTAGCCGCGAACCCGGCAGCGAACCTGAACCGAAGGGCGGCTGCGGAAGCGGCTGCGGGCACGGCTAAATCGCTTCAATTCTTCAAATCCGGCAGGCTGCCAGCCATTGAGTTAAAATGACGGGGCAGGCTGCTGCCATTTTAGAAGTAACAATTTGTTTTTTATATGATTTCAGGAGTGAATAATGAGTTTTAGCGAAGCCGATGTACAAGGCGCATTGAAGAATTTGATCGACCCGAACACCAGGAAAGATTTCGCCAGCGGCAAATCCCTGAAGAACATCAAGATCAGCGGCAACGATGTATCGTTTGATCTCATGCTCGGTTACCCTGCCCAGAGCGTATGGGGCGAGATCCGCGCAACGGTCGAAGCGCATCTCAAGGCCGCATTACCCGGCGTCGGCAACGTCAACGCCAACGTAACCAGCAAAGTGGTGTCGCATGCAGTGCAGCATGGCGCGAAACTGGTGGATGGGGTGAAGAATATCATCGCGGTGGCGAGCGGCAAGGGCGGAGTGGGCAAATCCACCACGGCGGTGAATATCGCCTTGGCCCTGGCTGCCGAAGGCGCGCGTGTCGGCATGCTGGATGCCGATATCTATGGGCCTTCGCAACCGACCATGCTGGGCATTTCCGGCCAGCCCGCTACAGATGGCACCCTCATGGAGCCGATGACCAATCATGGCTTGCAGGCGATGTCCATCGGCTTCCTCATCGCCAACGACGATACGCCGATGATCTGGCGCGGCCCGATGGTCACGCAGGCGCTGGATCAATTATTGCGCCAGACGCGCTGGGATGATCTCGACTATCTGGTCGTGGATTTGCCGCCCGGTACCGGCGACATCCAGCTTTCGCTGGCGCAACAAGTGCCGGTCACCGGCGCGGTGATCGTGACCACCCCGCAGGACATCGCGCTGATGGATGCGCGCAAGGGGCTCAAGATGTTCGAAAAAGTCGGCATCAAGATCGTCGGCATCGTGGAAAACATGAGCACCCACATCTGCTCGAAATGCGGTCATGAAGAGCATATTTTCGGGGCGGGCGGCGGCGAAAAGATGTGCGCCGACTACAACACCGAACTGCTCGGCAACCTGCCGCTGGATATCCGCATCCGCGAACAGACCGATTCCGGCAAACCGACGGTGGTGGCCGACCCGGACGGCAACATCGCGAAAACATACAAGCAGATCGCGCGGCGCATCGCGGTCAAGATCGCGGAAATGTCGCAGAGCCACAGCACCGTATTCCCGAAAGTCGTGGTACAAAATACCTGATAGGAAAATCGTAAACCGTGAACAGTTTTTCACGGTTTACGGATCAAAAGATATGTCATTGAGCCCCAACAAATCGCCGCTGGAATCGCTTGAATTACTGGATCCGGAAAAGCTGAATACAGAATTTCCGGAACGCCGCCAGCAATCTTCCGGGGCAACCCAGGATCGCCGCACGCATCCGCAAAAACCAAGCTCGGCAGCCTTGGCCCGGATTGCTGGCATGCTCGAAAAAGTGCAGATGTTCAAGGATCTCGAGTGGTCGCTGATCGAGGCGTTATCCGGTTATGTCGAACTTTACCGCGCCGCGCCGGGCGGTGTCCTGTTCCGCGAAGGCGACCGGGGCGACTTCATGTGCATCGTGCTGCAAGGCAAACTGGAAATCCACAAGGAAAACACCCAGCGTGTCGATAAAACCGTCACAACGGTATATGCGGGACGCAGTCTGGGTGAAATGACGATCGTGGACGGTGAGCCGCGCTCCGCCACCGCCGTAGCCATCGAACCGTCTACTCTGGCTGTGTTGACCCAGCAAAATTTCTTGCAGATCATGCGCGAAAAACCGGCGCTCTCGGCAAAACTGCTGCTCAAAATAGCGCAACTGCTCAGCCAGCGTCTTCGCCTTACCAGCGGTATCCTCGTCGATTATTTAGAGAACTGAGTCCAACGATCTGTAGGCTGGGGTGATGCAACAACCCCGGCGTTGTAGAGCAGTTCGCAATGCCGTGGTTTACAAGTTCACCCCGGTCTGTTTTTTCCCGAGCCGCATGCACCCCCGCTTGATGGAGGCTTGTCATGATCACCTTACGCAAGGCAGACTCGCGCGGTTACGCCAATCACGGCTGGCTGGAAAGCTGGCACAGCTTCTCCTTCGCCGACTACCAGGATCCCGCCCACATACGCTTCGGCGCGCTACGCGTCATCAACGAAGACATCGTGCAGCCCGGAACCGGCTTCGATACGCACGGCCACCGCGATATGGAGATCGTCACCTACATCCTGTCCGGTCGGCTGCGCCACCGCGACAGCATGGACAACGGCGAGGACATCCATAGCGGTGAGATCCAACTGATGCGCGCCGGCAGCGGCGTGCAGCACAGCGAATTCAACCCGTCCGACAGCGAAGCGGTGCATCTGCTGCAAATCTGGATCATGCCGAACGAGCAATGGCTTTCGCCGGGCTACTGGCAGAAAACATTCCCGGAAGAAACGAAGCGCGGACGCTGGTGCCTGCTGGTATCGCCCGATGCGGCGGACGGTTCGCTGCGCATCCACCAGGATGCGCAGCTGTCGGCGGCGCTGCTGGACGGCGCCGAGACGCTGGACTATCCCATCGCCGCCGGGCGCAGAGTCTACCTGCATGTCGCGCGCGGCAGTGTGCAGGCCAACGGGCATGAATTGGCTGCGGGCGACGCGCTGATGTATGTCGGCGAGGAGCGCGTCAGCCTTGCGGCGGGGAATGATGCGGAAGTGTTGCTGTTTGATTTGGCTTAGAGAGGAAGACCTGCAAGAGACGCCACCATAGTTCAAAAAACACACAGCGGAGTTTCGTGGCTAATCAGGATAGCTTTTGATTTTAGATTTGCTGGGCTATACAAGCATTTGTAGATTCAACCTAAAAACAGCAATTCATCCACGAAAAACACAAAAAGCACGAAATAAAACAATAAGTTGCATTGGCTTGGCGACTCACCCATTGGGTATTCATTAGCAGCATGAAATCCTTTGAACTTGTTCGTGTTTTTCGTGACTTTCGTAGACAACTGCTTTTTCTAGGATCAAACGATGCGCTACGCTAGCCCTGCACCCAGTCCAGCGCCTCATCATAATCGGTAAACACGCAAATTTCGGCATCGATGAACAGGCGCGACAGCCATGCTTGCCAGGTAAGCCACTGGTCGGTGGTGACGACGGCGATTTTGCTGAAGTCGTGGTTGTGTTCGCGGCTAAAGAACTTGATTTCTTCCCACGCCACGTCTACGGTGTAGTCGATCATCGTGCGCAGGTCGAACAACAGATTCAGCGGGCCGGGAGATTCGAGTTTGTACAGTGACTGCTCTTCAAACGCCTTGAAATCGGCGAGGGTGAATTCGCCGAGAATGGCGACGTTGACGAGGTTATCGGTTTGTTCGATGGTGATCATATTTTTCCTTTTTCTAACTGGTATTGAGGCGACAGACGCAAGCTTAGCACACCGCTGGCGATGATGAACGCCATGCCTAGCCAACTGGATAAACTCAGGGTCTCGCCCCACAGCAGCATGCCGAACAGACTGGCGAACACGATGGTGCTGTATGCAAGGCTACCGACCACCAGTGTCTTGCCAGTGCGATAGGCGCGCGTCATTGCAAGTTGCGCAAGGGTGGCAGAGCTGCCCAATCCGAGCAAAACCGCGAAGCCTTGCATCGTGACCACATGCACGGTGTCGAACAGTATCCATACACCGCTACCGAGGGTGGCGACCAGGCTGAAATAGAACACGGTACGCGTATCCGGCTCGCCGATCACGGCGAGATGCCTGACGTTGAGGTAGGCGACCCCTGCGAGGAAGCCGGAGATCAGGCCGAGCAAACCGGGCAGTAACTGGTCCTGCTGGAGCGTCGGTTGCAGCAGCAACACCACGCCACAAAATCCAAGGCCAATGGCGATGGTCAGAGGCAGATGGAATTTCTCCTTGAACACCAGCATGATGAGGATAGTAAGGAACAGCGGCGCGGTGTAGTTGAGTGTAACGGCGGTGGCGAGCGGCAGCACGGTGATGCAGTAGAAGAACAGCGCGAGTGCCACCGAGCCGGAAATGCCGCGCCACAGGTGGGCGCGCCAGTGTTGCGTGGCAAGGCTGATGCGCTGCTGGCGCATGATGCCATAAACCAGCAGCAGGCCGAAGATCGAACGGTAGAACACCAGCTCGATATGCGAAAAATATGGCACGCCGAGCTTGACGAATACGCCCATGCCGCCGAACAGCAGTCCGGCGACCAGCATCCAGGAGGATTTCATGCGGGGTGGCTCATAATGGAATCTCTATAAATCCAGCTTTTATCACTTCTGCACCCCCCTCTCTCTCCCACCATAGAACCCAAATCCTGCGATTGAATTTCCCCAGATGAATTAGAAGCCCCGCCTGTCCTGCGATCCGGTAGAGTTGCGGTTATCGAGACACTCACCTATCGGGTGACGAAAGGATACGGGGCGATGAAAACTCTGATACAGACTGTACTTCCGTTCACCCGCCCAGCGCTACTATCTTTTCGCTTTCAGGGTAACAGCAAGAACAGATAAATATGGGGGAGTATTGCCACAATGGAGCCGCCATTTTATTTGAAAGGGCCTGATGCTTTGAGGCTCTAAGGTTATAATTGCTACCGAGTTATTCAAGAAGTGCCGCCATGAACGCCCCAGTGAAACCTCCCATCGCCGATGTGCAAAATTCAGTCGATATGCGCCATCTGGCGATTAATCGCGTCGGCATCAAAGGCATCCGCCATCCGGTCAAGGTGAAAGATCAGAGCATCGGCGTGCAGCACACTGTCGCCACCTTCAACATGTATGTGCACCTGCCGCACAATTTCAAGGGTACGCACATGTCGCGCTTTGTCGAGATACTCAACGAGCATGAGCGCGAAATCTCTGTTGAATCCTTCGAGAGTATTTTGCATGAAATGGTGACCCGCCTAGAGGCAAAATCCGGCTATATCGAAATGAGCTTCCCGTATTTTGTGAATAAGACGGCACCGGTGTCCGGTGTGCATAGCCTGCTCGATTACGACGTGATACTGATCGGCGAGGTGATTAACGGCAAGGCGCGCGTCACGATGAAGGTGGTGGTGCCGGTCACCAGCCTGTGCCCCTGCTCCAAGAAGATTTCCGAACGCGGCGCGCACAACCAACGTTCACACGTCACGCTTACGCTGCGCACCAACCGTTTCGTGTGGATCGAAGAAGTGGTGCGCATCGCCGAGGAACAGGCTTCCTGCGAACTGTTCGGCCTGCTGAAACGGCCCGATGAGAAATTCGTCACGGAACGCGCCTACGACAACCCCAAGTTTGTCGAGGACATGGTGCGCGACGTGGCGGCGGTACTGAACGCCGACGAGCGCATCGACGCCTATATTGTGGAATCGGAAAATTTTGAATCGATCCACAATCATTCCGCCTATGCGCTGATCGAGCGTGATAAAACTTTGTAGGGGCGCGATTTATCGCGTCCCATTTTTTAACACGCAAACGGGTGCGATGAATCGCGCCCCTACAAAAACATGAAACCCATCGCCATCTTCCGCCACACACCCACCGAAGGCCCAGGCTATCTGGCCGAATTCCTCGACGAACGACAAATCCCGTGGCGATTGATCGCCATCGATGCGGGCGAGACCGTGCCGCATTCCACAGAGGCGTATTCCGGGCTGGTATTCATGGGCGGGCCGATGAGCGTCAACGACGACCTGCCATGGATAGCTCCGGTGCTGGCCTTGATCCACGAGGCGGCAACCAGGGATATTCCCGTGCTGGGACATTGCCTCGGCGGGCAGCTCATTTCCAAGGCACTGGGCGGCACGGTGTCGCGCAACCCGGTGAAGGAAATCGGCTGGGGCGAAGTGACGGTGGCGAACAATGGCACTGCACGTAACTGGTTCGGCGAGGTGCAAAATTTCAACGCATTCCACTGGCACGGCGAAACCTTCAGCCTGCCGCAAGGCGCGGTGCATCTGCTGTCCAGCGCGTATTGCACCAATCAGGCCTATGCCATCGGTAAACACCTTGCGCTACAATGCCATGTCGAGATGACCGCCGCGATGATCGCCTCCTGGTGCGAAGCCGGTGCGGATGAAATTGTCGCCGCCAGCGCCAGTCCGGCGGTGCAATCCACCACAGAAATGCAGCGGCAAATAACGGATAACCTGCCCCAACTGCAAAAGGTTGCGAAGCGGTTATATGCGTGTTGGATTGATGGATTATGCACGTAGGGTACAAGCTGATATCTCTGGTGTAATTCCACCCCGCGACTATAATGAAAGCGTTTCATCCGCACGGGGAAACATAATGCTGTTACCAAATCAAAAGGGGATTTTCATGAAGAAAATGATTCTGCTGTCATGTTTGGGTTTTGCATTTACCGTTTCAGCTCCGGCTTTTGCGGCTGGCGAAAAGATGAAAGGTTGTAGCAAGGAAGCGACAGGCATGAAGGGTGACGAACGCAAGGCGTTCATGAAGAAGTGTTTGTCCAAGGATTACATGTTGAAAGCCGATACGGCTCCTGCTGTTGCGGATAAAAAAGTCGGCCACGCCGAAACCAAACCGGTCGCAAGTGCCGCTGCCGCACCTGTCAAACAGCAGGACAAGATGAAACACTGTAACGAGGAAGCCAAATCAAAAGCCCTGAAAGGTGGCGAGCGCAAGGCATTCATGAGTTCTTGCCTTAAGGGATAGCGTCAATGGTGCCTCCGAGGAACACCCCCACGCTTGTTCGCAGGGAAGCGCGCCGCAAGGCGCGTTTTTCGTTGGTGCGCCCGGCAGGGCGCACTTTCGTGGATCAATTACTGCTTTTTTAGTTTATGGAAATTCTTCTCCAGCAAATAATCAACGGGCTGGTGCAAGGCAGCGTTTACGCGCTGGTCGCGCTCGGCTACACCATGGTGTACGGCATCCTCGGCCTGATCAACTTCGCGCATGGCGAAGTGGTGATGGTCGGCGCGATGCTGGCGCTTTCTGCGCTGACCGCGTTGCTGGGCTGGGGCGTGCCGCCGTTGCTGGCGTTGCCGATCAGCCTGATTCTGGCGATGCTGGGCTGCATGGTGCTGGGTTACGGTATCGAGCGTATCGCCTACCGCCCGTTGCGCCATGCGCCGCGCCTCGCGCCGCTGATCACCGCGATCGGCGTATCCATCGTATTGCAGAATCTCGCCATGATGGTCTGGGGGCGCCAGTATCACGCCTTTCCGCAACTGATCGCCAATCAGCCGCACCTGATCGGCGGTGCGATCATCAACGATATCCAGATCATCATCTTCATCATGGCCTTGGCGATCATGGCGGGCTTGATGGTGGTGGTGCACCGCACCCGGCTCGGGCGCGCGATGCGCGCCGTGGCCGAGAACCAGCATGCCGCACAACTGATGGGCGTGGACATCAACCGGGTGATTTCCATCACCTTCATGCTCGGTTCGGCGCTGGCCGCCGTGGCGGGCTTGATGGTCAGCGCCAACTATGGTCTGGCGCACTATTACATGGGCTTCCTGCTCGGCCTGAAGGCCTTCACCGCCGCGGTGTTGGGCGGCATCGGCAACCTGCGCGGCGCGATGCTGGGCGGGCTGCTGCTCGGCCTGATCGAGAGTCTGGGCGCGGGTTACATCGGCGACATGACCGGCGGGTTTCTCGGCAGCCATTATCAGGATGTGTTCGCCTTTTTCGTACTGATTGCGGTGCTGGTGTTCAGGCCGTCGGGATTATTGGGAGAACGTATTGCCGAACGCGCTTAAAGCTCTTGTAGGGTGCGTTCCACGCACCAGCGTTGTAGCAAAGGTGGTGCGTGAAACGCACCCTACGGTGTGGCGCTTTTTATTGCACAATCGAATTACGCCCATCGCTGGTGTGCATACAGGCGCATCAAAGGGCGAGCCATGAAGCTGCCTGTCCAACGTGCGAAAATTGTATTCTGGCTGGCGCTCGCCGCATTGCTGCTGTTGCCATTTGTCACCGACGCATTGCTCGGGCGCGGCTGGGTGCGCATCGCGGATTTCGCGATGCTTTACATCATGCTGGCGCTCGGACTGAACATCGTGGTCGGCTTGGCGGGGCTGCTAGATCTGGGCTACATCGCCTTCTTCGCGGTGGGCGCGTATTGCTACGCGCTGACCGGATCGCCGCATCTGGCACTGGCGTTCCCATCATTATTTCCCGGCGGCGTGCATCTGCCATTCTGGATCGTGCTGCCGCTGGCGGCCTTGGTGGCGGGCGGTTTCGGCGTATTGCTCGGCGCGCCGACGTTGCGCTTGCGCGGCGATTATCTCGCCATCGTCACGCTCGGCTTCGGCGAGATCATCCGCATCTTCCTGAACAATCTGAATGCTCCGCTCAACCTGACCAATGGCCCGCAGGGCATCAGCCGCATCGATCCGATCAGGGTAGCGGATGTATCGCTGAATGCCTCGCAGGAAATCTTCGGCATTACGCTGCCATCGGTACACCTGTATTTCTACTTGTTCCTCGCCTTTACCGCGCTGGTGATATTTATTTCGCGGCGGCTGGAGAAATCGCGCATCGGTCGTGCGTGGATGGCGATTCGCGAGGACGAGGTCGCCGCTTCCGCGATGGGCATCAACACGCGCAACCTCAAGCTGCTGGCGTTCGCGATGGGTGCAATGTTCGGCGGCGTATCCGGCACATTGTTTGCCGGATTTCAGGGCTTCGTCAGCCCGGAAAGTTTCAGCCTGATGGAATCCATCATGGTGCTGTGCATGGTAGTGCTGGGCGGCATGGGCAACATCGCCGGGGTAATTCTCGGCGGCGTGTTGCTGGCACTGTTGCCGGAAGTGTTACGTCACGGTATCGTGCCATTGCAGCAGGCGCTGTTCGGCAAGACAGTAGTCGACCCGGAGAGTTTGCGCATGCTGCTGTTCGGCGGCGCGCTGATCGTGATGATGCTGTATCGCCCCGCCGGGCTGTTGCCGTCGCGCGTGCGGCGCCGCGAGCTGGATACGGATGAAGCGGCATGAATAACATCGCCGCACTCCCCTTGTTGCAACTCTCGTCCATCGGCAAACAGTTCGGCGGGTTGAGCGCATTGTCCGATGTGTCGCTGCACATCCGGCGCGGCGAAATTTACGGCCTGATCGGGCCGAACGGTGCGGGCAAGACCACGCTGTTCAACGTCATCACCGGGCTATATCAGGCGAATGCGGGTGAATTCCAGTTCAATGGCCATAGTTATAAAGCTTGCAAACCGCATGTGTTGGCGCAGGCCGGCATCGCGCGCACTTTCCAGAACATTCGCCTGTTTGCCAATCTTACCGCGCTGGAAAACGTGATGATCGGTCGCCATTTGCGCACCCGTGCGGGGGTGTTCGGCGCGTTGCTGCACAACCTGGCTACGCGCAACGAAGAACGCGCCATCGCCAAACGCGCCGGTGAATTGCTGCATTATGTGGGCATCGAAAAACCCGGCCAAACGCTGGCCAAGCATCTCTCTTACGGCGAACAGCGCCGCCTGGAAATTGCACGCGCGCTGGCGACCGATCCGCTGCTGCTGGCGCTCGACGAACCGGCGGCGGGCATGAATGCCACCGAAACCGAAAGTCTCAAAGCGCTGTTGCAGATGATTCGCGCCAGCGGCATCACCGTGCTGCTGATCGAGCACGATGTCAAACTCATCATGGGGCTGTGCGACCGCGTCGCGGTGCTCGATTACGGCAAAAAGATCGCCGAGGGCATACCCGAAGAAGTGCGCCTCAATCCCGGCGTGATCGCCGCTTATCTCGGGGGTGGTGATGAATAAATTCATAGGTTGGGCAAAGCGTGTCCTGAGCTTAATCGAAGGGCATAGCGTGCCCAACATATTGCCGCGTTGGGCACAGCCTTCGGCTTTTGCCCAACCTACAAAACTGGGTGAGAGGGTCTTTGATGGCACATGAAGCCAATCTTCCACCGCTGCTCGAAGTCCGCAACCTGCAAGTTGCCTACGGCGGCATCCATGCGGTGAAAGGCATCGACCTGCATATCTGGGCGGGTGAACTGGTCGCGCTGATTGGCAGTAACGGCGCGGGCAAGACCACTATGCTGAAAACGCTGGCTGGTCTGCTTCACCCCGCTGGCGGGCAAATCAAATACGACGGCAATAACCTGAACGATGTCGCCGCACACCGGCGCGTGGCGATGGGTATGGCGTTGGTTCCAGAAGGGCGCGGCGTATTTGCGCGGCTCACTGTTGCGGAGAATCTGTTGATGGGCGCATACAGCCGCAATGACCGGCACAAAATCGCCACCGATCTGGAACGCATGTACGCCTTATTCCCGCGCCTTGCCGAACGCCGGGGTCAGCTTGCCGGAACGCTGTCCGGCGGCGAGCAACAGATGGTCGCCATGGCGCGCGCGCTGATGAGCCACCCGCGCCTGCTGATGCTGGACGAGCCCAGCATGGGGCTGGCTCCGCTGATGGTGCAAAAAATATTCGAAACCATTCGCGACATTGCAGCGCTTGGCATGAGCATCCTGTTGGTCGAGCAAAATGCCAAACTTGCCTTACAAACCGCCAAGCGCGGCTACGTGATGGAAAGCGGTGCAATCACCTTATCCGGCGCGTCTGGCGAACTGCTCGGCAGCGATGCCGTACAAAGCGCGTATCTGGGTGGATGACATCTGGGCGAATGACATCCTGGCGGGTAAATCTTGCCAGTTTATAAGCCGGTATAATTCGGCTGCACAAACCGCCGGATATTGCGGGTAATTCAATTTTAAACTATAGCCGCGCCGTGATAAATCGCGCAGTTCCGGCACATAAACCACTAAAGGAAACTATGCCATGACAAAAAATGACCTGATAAAAAAAGGCCTGATGGCTTTCGCGCTCGCCGTACTGCTGTTTTTGGGTATAGCGTTTTTTTTACGCGGCTCACTGGATGGTTTGGTCAAAAGTGCCATCGAACACTATGGCAGTGCCATGACAGGAGCCAGCCTCAAGATCGGTGCGGTAGAAATTCGCACCACCGATGGGCAGACCATCATCAGCAATCTGGAGATTGGCAATCCGACCGGATTCAAGACATCGCACGCGCTAAAAGTAGCCAAGATCGACGTGGTGGTGGATATGAGCACGCTAACTACGGATGTCGTCGTGATACGCAAGATTGTCATCGCCGCCCCCAACGTGATCTATGAAAAGGGGGAGCAGATGACTAACTTCGATGCTATCCAGAAAAACATCGCCAATTATCTGGGCTCTGCAAAACCGGATGAAAAGAACACTGGCGGCAAGAAGTTTATCGTCGAACAGTTGCTTGTTCGCGATGCGAAAGCCGAAGCCAGCGCGCCTATCCTTGCCGGCAAGACCGTTGCCGTGCCTTTACCGGACATCGTTCTCAATGACATTGGTAAAGCGAAGGGCGGTGTCACCTCGGGGGAGCTTGGACAGGTCATTGCCGATGCGCTCAAGCAGAAACTTACCGCCGGTTTTAGCTTCGATAGTCTGGCAGCTGCGACCAGCAAAGTTGGCGGCGCAATCAAGAGTTTATTCAAGTAAGGAGGTTTCAAGAATTACTTGGACTTTAGCGCCGGTTACAAGCACGGCAATCTCCATTTGGCCGTCGCTATCTGTCAGATCATCGGCATCATGAAACAGCTATGCCGCCGCCGTCACCAGCAGTTGCACGAACAACTGAATCTTCATGTTGGTGTCGGGGCTGACTGATGTGAACTCCAATCCTGCAAAGGAGCGGTTGCCGTCATGCTTTAATTTGACGACTTTCGCATAGATGTCGGTTGCTTTGATGTCGACCAGAGGAAGATCAAATTCAAGTTTTACATCGTCGAGTGCCTTGAGCGGATGATCGATTTCTATCAGCATGCCGTGATAGCCGATATCGAGAATGGTAGCGTTGATTACTTCCGGCATCACAAACTTGTTTTGAATAAAGTTTAATGAGCAGGGAAGTTTGACTTCCACACGGTGGCTTCGGCGGATTTCTTTACGTGGCACTTCAAGGTTTAGTGAAGGGATCGCATACAACTCGCGCAATTTGACCGGCTGCGATTTGCCTTTAACAAATACCTCCATCGCCTCGCTGACAGTGACGAAATCGCGGCAGTGATCAAAAGTGTTTTCACTGATCAGCACTTGGCCGCGCAGGCTGAAAGCTTCGATACGCGAAGCAAGGTTGACTTCGTCGCCGATCACCGTATATTCAGAATAGAAATTTGACCCGAACTTGCCGGCCATGACGCTACCGGTATTGATGCCTATGCCCATGAACAACTCCGGCATGCCATCCGGGCGGCCTTGATTGTTGAGTTCCACCATTGCGAGCTGCATCTCGATTGCGCAAGTCAGTGCCCGTTGTACATCATCCGGGTGTTCGACCGGTGCGCCAAACAGCACCATGATGGAATCGCCCATGAATTTATCGACGACACCATGATGACGAAAAACAATTTCGTTCATTCGCCCCAAACAGCGATTGAGCATTGCAATTACCGTTCCGGCAGGAAGCGCGGCAGTGATAGAGGTAAACCCCCTCAGGTCGGCAAGCAGAATGGTGACTTCGCACCGCACGAAGGAATGCTCTGGGCCTGCCGCGCTACCCTCGCCGTCAGCCCCGCACGCATGCTGAATGATAGATTTCATCTCTGCTTCGGCGGCGTATTTGAGAGGCGCGCCGGTTTCGCGAGCGATCAATACCTGCAGGCAGCGTACAGCCTCTTTGCTTGGATCGTCTTTCATGTATCAAATAAGATTTTGTAAATTCAATGAGATAAAAAATTCCGTTATGGTATTTTAAGTATCTTCGACTTCGTTCTACCTGTCAAACCCCAGATGTGCGCGTGTCGGCTGAATATTGACTCAGGGCAGGGTGCTGTTTTTTGGAACGGTAGGTCATAGCATGCATATGCATATGCGGTGCGGTGTAATTTTTTCCGCGTCCTGTATTTGGACGAACTCTGAACTTTTAGAGGTACCTTGTACATTTATGCATTGGTACTAGCCCAAATAGTTCACGTAAAAGGGGGCGGCGCAGACTTGAAACCCGCATAGAATCTGGTTGCGAACAAGGATGCGGCGCTGCATGCGGCGGCAATCCTCAAGCTGCTGGTGGGCCGCCTGCGCGAGGCCTGGCCCGGTATGCGCATCCTGTTCCGGGGCGATTCCGGTTTTTGTCGCCCGCTGTTGATGGGGTGGTGCGAACGCAACGGAGTCGATTACGTTATCGGCCTGGCAAAGAATTTGCGGCTGCATACGCTCTCGGCAAGCTGGTGCGGCGCGGCGGAAACGGCGTTTGAGAAAATGCCATTACCGCAGCGCCACTTCGGCGAGTTTGCCTATCAAGCCGGTTCCTGGCCGCGCTTGCGGCGTGTCATCGTCAAAGCCGAACACAACGAGCTGGGAGCCAACCAGCGCTTCGTGGTGACCACATTAGGGAACACGCCACAGGAACTCTACGAGCGCGGCTACTGCGCGCGCGGCGAGATGGAGAACCGCATCAAGGAATGCCAGCTGGGCCTGTTTGCCGACCGCACCAGTTGCCATCTGTGGTGGCCGAACCAATTCCGCCTGCTGCTGGCATCATTGGCCTATGTGCTGATGGAACGGCTACGCGCCATCGGTCTGGCGGGCACCGAACTGGCCCGTGCCCAGGCAGGCACGATACGCGCACGCTTGCTCAAGCTGGGTACCGTAATCGTACGCAACACCCGCTGCGTTCGCTTCTTTTTTGCCAGCGCGTTTCCCCATCAAGACATCTTCCGCCTCGCGGCGAAACGCATCATGTCCAGATAGCACTCAATGAGTGCAACCCCGCCACGATGATGCTGCGGGGGTAGGGAAAAGTCCGTCCAAAATCTGGAAAACCGCAAAAAATCTTGGAATTTCGCTGCCATTTGCCTCTGTGCAAGACAAATTCATGGCAAACGCCTTGACTGTGGGGGTGTATGAAATATTCGGACTAGGTCGAAATATATAGATATTTCGGCATATATGAATTATTGAAGTGAGCCGATATAGTCCGCGCCGAGTGTTGAGGTTAATAGTTGGAAACAACGCAACTTTTCATACTCTCCTCCTATTCGGGCGATCAGTTGATCGCCCTTTTTTTGGTGCGCCCGGCAGGGCACACTTACTTGGAGGTGAAAAGCCTCTATCTGATCGCATTAGAATTGACAGGCTGTGTGCTTGCTCCGCATAATCCATAAGAATTTTTCAGGGGGATACCATGCCATTTCATTTTGCTCGTCCGCTATTGCTTGCCGCTCTGGTATTGACACTGGGGGCATGCGGTAAATCGTCTTCCGACCGGGCTGCCGCTTCCGGTGACCTAGTGGTACGCATCGGAGCCGCCGCACCGCTGACTGGCAATCAGGCGCATATCGGCAAGGACAACGAAAGCGGCACGCGCATGGCGATAGACGATGCCAACACCAAAGGCATCGTGATCGGTGGTCGCAAAATACATTTCGAGCTTATCAGCGAGGACGATCAGGCCGACCCCAAGACCGCCACCATCGTTGCGCAGAAACTGGTGGACAACAAGGTAAGCGGCATCATTGGCCACCTCAATTCCGGCACGACTATTCCCGCCTCGAAGATTTATAGCGACAACGGCATCGTGCAGATTTCCCCTTCCGCCACTGCGGTCAATTACACCGCACAGGGTTTCAAGACGGCGTTCCGCGTGATGGCGAACGATGCGCAGCAAGGCCGTGTGCTGGGCGAATATGCCGCGAAAAATCTCGGAGCGAAAAAAATTGCGGTAATCGATGACCGCACTGCCTACGGACAGGGGTTGGCCGACGAATTCATCAAGGCGGCGCAGGCAAACGGTGCGCAAATCGTCGCGCATGAATATACCAACGACAAGGCGGTGGACTTTACTGCGGTGCTGACCGCAGTGAAAGGCAAACAACCGGATTTATTGTTCTACGGCGGCATGGATCCGCAGGCCGGGCCGATGGCAAAGCAAATTAAAGCACTCGCGCTGAACCTGAAATTCATGATGGGCGACGGCGGCTATACGCCGGAATTCATCAAACTGGCAAGCAATGCCGCGGAAGGGGCTTATGCCTCGCTGCCGGGCGTGCCGCTGACCAAGATGCCGGGCGGAAAGGAGTTTGAAGCGCGTTTCGTCGCAAAATACCAGCCGATCCAACTGTATGCGCCGTACTGTTACGACGCGGTGAATGCGATGATTGCGGCGATGCAAAAAGCCGATTCGGTGGAACCGGCAAAATACTTGCCTGAGCTTGCCAAAATCAGCCACGACGGCGTGACCGCAAAAATTCGCTTTGATGCAAAAGGTGATCTGCAAGGCGGTGCGATCACGCTATATCAAGTGCAACAGGGCAAGTGGCAGCCGCTGGAAACGCTCGGCGCAGGCAGCGCACTAATAATGTGATTCCACAAACACCAGACGACACCTTCGCGTGTCGTTTTTTTGGTGCGCCCGGCAGAGCGCACTTACTTGGGAGTGCAAGGCATCTACTCGCCCTGCAAGGGGAAGAGTTAGTCACTTACCAGTCAAATGATGCCAAAACATGACAAGATTTTCTCACGCGGAGGCGCGGAGGGCGCAAATAATATAGGCTTCCGCCTGCTTTGTTTTTTCTCTGTGTCTCCGCGCCTCCGCGTAAAACCCTGTTTGGTTCCGGCTTGTCCGGCTTAGAGATATGAAAAACTAGTTAGCCCATCATGATGAATTGCCGTTTTTAGGTTTAACCAAGGCGCGACACCATGCCGCAATTCTTTCTAACCAGATGATTAAGATCGAAAAAGCTCCTTGAGTTCTTTTTCAACAGGCACTGGCCGACTCCAAAAAACCGCAGTCGCTTCGAGCCATATATCTCGTCGTGCTAGGACTCTAGCACCCGCAATTCCGCATTTGTATAACGCAAACGGCTCGCGAGTACGCTGGCAAGGCCTTCCATCAGACCAAGGGCAAGTTTTTTGTGTTCCTCGGCAAATGCCTCGAAAGTTTTGCGCGAAAGCACATAGAGTTCTGTGTCGGAAAATGCCACCGCATCGGCAGAGCGCACATCTCCATCGAGAAAAGCCATTTCACCGAAAAAAGCCCCCCGACCAAATGTGCCGAGGTGATGGCTCTGTTTCTCCGAAATCGGCAACATAATGCGTACCGCCCCCTTGCGGATCAGGAAAAGCTCGTCGCTAGTGTCGCCACGCTTGAAAATTTTGTCGCCAGCTTTATAAGAACGCTTTTCCATCCTTTGCTCCAAAGCGGCCAGCGTTTGCTCCTTGCGACCCTTGAACAACTCGATCTCGCTAAGCCAAAGCGCCTCCTGTTCACCAAGCTCACAAACAGCATCCTCAAGAATGCGATCCTCGACCCACTCGAGTGCTTCGTCGAGTTCGCCGAACACGCGCACCGGGCTTTCCGGGCGCACCAAGCCGACCTGATCGAAATACTGCTGCATGTCGCGGCCCGAAGGCAGGTTCTGCGGCAGTTGGCTAAAGATGAGAAAACCGTGATGCTCGGTAAGCATATCCTTGACTTGATCCAGCATGTGAGCGGCGGTGACATCGACGGACTGCACGCGGCGCATATCGAGGATGACATAATCTCGCGTTTTCAGCTCCGGTTCCAGCGCCGAGTAAAGCTGGTTGGTGGTACCGAAGAACAGGCTGCCCTGAAGCTCGATGACAACACCGCGCTCGCCGCGCGCAACAAGAATTTCCATTTCTTCATGTGTCCGCACCCGTTTCGAAAAAGTCTCGTTACAGTGAAGCTTGCGGCGTATGATCGTACCGCCGATTTGCTCGCGGATGAACAGAAACACTGCGAGTACGATGCCTATACCCGACGCGGCGATCAGACTCACAGTCAACGCCGTGGCGACAACAGCGGCAATGACGGCGAAATCGAGTATTGTGGAGCGTTGCTTGAGGAACTGGAAGCTGTGACGGTCAATCATGCGCACACCGATGACCATCAGGATCGCGGCAAGTGCCGCCACCGGCACCCAGGAGATCAATGCGCCGAGAATAAGGAAGGCGACCAATGCCAGCACCCCTTCAAAGACACCCGAGAAACGGCTCACTGCGCCGCTGGAGATATTGACCAGTGTCGCCCCCATCGTGCCGGCACCGGGGATCCCGCCGATCACGGCGGAAGCGACATTGCCAAAACCCTGACCGATCAGTTCGCGGTTTGATTTGTGGCGTGAGCGCGTCAACGCATCAAGCACCACACATGTCTTCAGCGTGTCGATGGAAAGCAGCACGGCCAGCGTCAGCGCGGGGACTGCGATGCTCTTGATCTGATCGAGACCTATGTTGCCCATGGCATGCCAGCGGCTCGCCATAGCATCGGTAAAACTGCCGCCACCGCCTAGCGATCCGACAACAAACGGATTGCCTTCCAGCGTAAGCAATGCCGGGTCCGCCAGCCCGAGTCCGAAATAGGCAAGCACACCCGCCAGCAGTGCGAGTATGGCTGCTGGCACGACCTTCGTAACACGTGGTGCAGCGAGCATCACACCTATGGTCACTGCCCCGACAACCATGCTCTGCCACTTCCATATCCCCGGCGCGGCGAGCGATTCCCAAAAGTGCGCTCCCTTGGGCGCACCCAGAAATTTTGGTACTTGGCTGCCGATGATGATGAGGCCGACGCCGGACAAATAACCGCTCACCACGGGATAAGGCATGTATTCGATCAAACGCCCGAGACGCACCATGCCAAAAAAAATCTGCAACAGCCCGGCAAGTAACCCCAGCATCGACACCATCAGCAAAGCGGATTCGAGATTGCCTCCGCCATGCATGAATTCAATGGCAAATGCAGACAGCACCGCCGCCGCAGGCGCGCAAGGAGCGGTGATGAGCCTATTGGTGCCGCCCAGCGCTGGCGCAATAAGGCCAAGCGCAGTCGCACCGAGAATGCCAGCCAGTGCACCCTGCGCCGCATAAGAAGCGCCGAGAGGCGAATAGATGGTGACGCCAAAAGCAATGGCCGAAGGTAGCGCAACAAGCATCGCGGCAAAACCGCCCCAGAAATCTCCCGCTTCAAGCTTAAGTAGTTTCATGGTTAACGCCTCCGATTCATTGGCTTATTCCAGTGCTCTCTAAAAAATCAGCGATAATGCATATTCTCCCCCCAGAAGAATACCTCAAACATAATTTTGCACCATAATATTTTCATGGGGATTCAGGCAATCTACCGCCCACCATGCATGAACCTAGAAAGAGAAGTTGTTCACGAAAGCCGCGAAAACACGAAAGAATTCAAAGGACTTCGTGCGATAAATTGATACCTACCAGGTGAACCCCCGAGTCAATGCAACTTCATGTTTTATTAACAAATTAAAAACCACGCCCTAAGGGCGTGGTCATCGCCTGACTGGCTTTGCCTGTCAAAGCCACCGACCTAACAGGCATAGCAAGAATGCCGCCCATGATGATGAACTCGCCATGTCCGGCATCATTTCTTCTGGCTCTTGTTTTATCCATGCAGCCATACTTCGCGTCTATATTGGGTTGGTATTCGTTGAAATGGTTTTGCAGCACTATCCGCAAACGATTTTCACCCATAAATAAATTTTGTGGGAAATGTGCCGATAACAATCACTATTGTGCATTTATACATAAATTGCGATGGCAAAAGACCCCGTCGATTTTCATACTATGGATTTTCTTTCATCCTCAACCGCCAATATAGCCTGCGGCCAGGTATTGATGGACCGTAGGCGCCACATCGCTATTGTGGCAAAAAAAAGCAGGGCATTTGCATATCTGGTGCAAGTGAAATCTGGCATGCTGAAGTTGACCAAGCATGCCACCGGAGATATCGCGGCAGACTGGCTTGAAACGGATTATCAATATGAACGCGCATTACAAAAACTGATTGAAATGGGGAATCAAAAAGGCATCACGGATGCGGCGCGGGCTGCTCTCGACAAATTGCTGAAAAACGGGAAGGAGCCGGTGCAACGGATACTATTTAATTAGCTCTGGCGGGATAAGAGCTCAGCAAAAATGAGTAACCATACCCCAAATCACAACATCATTGGCTCACATTTCAAGGTGGATGGAATTTTCTAAAGTACCATTTATAGAGTTATGCCACACCAGCCAATACACGCCCCTCCCCAACCCTCCCCCGCGCGCTACATGTGCAAGGGAGGGGGTTTCAACTGACTAACTGAAAGAGTGCCTCCAGAATTTTTTGATAGCCATCAATTTCTCCTACGGCTTCGTTAAACAACCCACCTCACACCGGAAACACGCCCGTACTCAAATAGCGATCCCCTCGGTCGCATACGATGAACACGATGGTCGCGTTCTCGACCTGTTGCGAAATGCGCAGCGCCACGGCCAATGCGCCACCAGAGGAGATGCCGCAGAAGATGCCTTCCTCGTGCGCCAGTCTTTGTGTCAATTCTTCCGCGTCCGGCTGGTTCACGTATTCCAGCCGGTCCACATTTTTTCCGTCGTAGATTTTCGGCAGATAGGCCAGCTGCCATTTGCGGATGCCGGGTATCTGCGCGCCCTCTTCCGGCTGCACGCCGATGATCTGGATGTTGGGGTTTTTTTCCTTGAAGAAACGCGAGCAGCCCATGATGGTACCGGTAGTGCCCATGCTGCTGACGAAGTGCGTGAGTCTGCCTTGCGTGTCGCGCCAGATTTCCGGCGCGGTACCTTCATAATGCGCCAGCGGATTGTCGGGGTTGGCGAACTGGTCGAGGATGATGCCCTTACCCTCGGCACGCAATTTTTCTGCCGTATCGCGCGCCAGCTCCATGCTGCCTTCTTTCGCTGTCAGCACCAGTTTCGCGCCGAACGCATGCATGGTCTGGCGACGCTCCATACTCTGGTTATCCGGCATCACCAATATCATCTTATAGCCGCGCACCGCCGCCGCCATTGCCAGCGCGATGCCGGTGTTGCCGCTGGTCGCCTCGATCAGCGTATCGCCCGGCTTGATGTCGCCGCGCTGCTCGGCGCGCACAATCATCGACAGCGCGGGACGATCCTTCACCGAACCGGCGGGATTATTGCCTTCCAGCTTGGCGAGGATGACGTTCGATGTGTCGCCGGGAATGCGCTTGAGTCTGACTAACGGAGTGTTGCCGACGAAATTCTCTATGGATGGATACATATCAGGAAGCCATTTTAAGCATCTGCTCCACGTACTTCGCCACGCCCTGCTCGACGTTCAGGAACGGCTCGGTATAGCCGCTGTTGCGCAGCGCACCGATGTCGGCCT
>Ga0154345_134_pt1 | contig 46748 bp, 45 predicted proteins | sample RifGroA2_FD_115873 | JGI IMG/M metagenome (GOLD analysis project Ga0154345, IMG submission 115873) | Gallionellales bacterium GWA2_55_18 | reverse complement strand
GTGGCCACCGCGGTTTAGCCGCCACAGCTCATCGTCGGACATATCGGCCACCATTTCCAGCAACTCCGGGTGTTTGCCGAAGAAATGCTCGCGCGCATACGCGCCGTCCCTGGCCTTGTAGGTCTGGTATTCGCCGTCCACCACTTCCTGCATGCGCTGTTGCAGCAGGCCGTTTTTATCCTTGGCGAACAGCCTGTCCCAATGTCGGCCCCACACCACCTTGATGACGTTCCAGCCCGCGCCGCGAAACACCCCTTCCAGTTCCTGGATGATCTTGCCGTTGCCGCGCACCGGGCCGTCGAGGCGTTGTAAATTACAGTTTACGACGAAAATCAGGTTGTCGAGATGCTCGCGCCCCGCCAGCGAAATGGCACCCAGCGATTCCGGCTCGTCGGTTTCGCCGTCGCCGAGAAATGCCCACACCTTGCGGGCACGACACGGTGATGCGGAGCCCTCTGGTGCGGGAGCGCCGGTTTGCGCGATGCCGCGGTGCTCCAGATAGCGCATGAAGCGCGCCTGATAGATCGCCATCAGCGGCCCCAGCCCCATCGACACCGTGGAGAACTGCCAGAAATCCGGCATCAGCCACGGGTGCGGATAGGACGACAGGCCACCACCTTCGGACTCCTGGCGGAATTTGTGCATCTGCTCCTCGCTGAGCCGCCCATCGAGGAACGCGCGCGCGTACATGCCGGGTGAGGAGTGCCCCTGGAAATACACCAGATCGCCGCCGTGCGTATCGGTCTTGCCGTGTAAAAAATGATTGAACGCGACGTCGTAAAGGGTCGCCGCCGAAGCGAATGTGGCGATGTGGCCGCCCAGTTCCAGAGATTCGCGGTTGGCATTCAGCACCAGCGCCATCGCGTTCCAGCGCGTCAGGGCGCGGATGCGGTGTTCCAGCTCATGGTTGCCTGCCGAGCGTTGTTCCTTGTCCAGCGGGATGGTGTTGCAATAGGGCGTGGTCGCACTGAACGGCACACCCGCGCCGGAGCCGCGCGCCTTGTCGATCAGTTGCCCGAGCAGAAAATTGGCGCGCTCCGCGCCTTCATTCTCCAGCACCGACTCGAGCGCATCCAGCCATTCCCGGGTTTCCTGCGGGTCGTCATCAGGTTTTGATGCCATCTTTCCGTCCCCCATTAGCGCAACATTGAACAGGTAATCGTCTCTTGTTCGGTAACAATCCATTCAACTTTTATGTCGGTTGCTTCCTGTGGAATTTGCTCTACGATTTGCAGGGCGAAGGCTGCGGCTACCAGCGCGGGCCGGTGTGTCATCTGTGCCAGCAACCGGTCATAAAAGCCCTTGCCGTAGCCCAACCGCGCGCCGTCGCGGGCAAATGCCACGCCGGGTAACAGGGCGAATTCTACCCCATTTAACCTGCCCATCCGCTCGCAGAGTTCGGTTATCGGCTCGCGTATTCCCCACAGCCCAGCCGCCAACTGGTTTTCCATATCTTCCACCAGATACAGGTCGAGCCGGTTGGTGTGATGGTTCACCTTAGGCAAAACTAGGCGTTTGCCTTCCGCCAATACTTGCCCGGCCCAAAGCTCGCTGGCAAACTCCGCGCCGAAATTCATATAACCCAGCACCGTCTCGGCTTGCCGGTACTCGGGCAGCCGCAATAAGCGCGCGCTGATCGCCGCACTGTACGCGGCGCGCGCGTCCGGCGAAAGCTGCTCGCGCAGCGCAAGAATATTTTTTCTGATGGTTTGCTTCATCGGCAGCATGGGTTTTCGGGGTGTTGGCTCATCAAATATCTCACAGATATACCGCAATACATGCCTTGCAGGGCAATTATACCCGCCAAGTGGCGTGGCACATGGGTTTGGGCAATATTAAGTTGAATTCCATATGTCATTTGTGTTAGTTTCTCGGCTGTTTTGCCAGTTGCCATTATGAATGGGAGCCAGTATGAATGAGATTGGCCGTCTCGCCTTTTGGTTTTTTGTTTTAGCGTTTCTTTTTGATGGCAGGATATTTTTATGATGCGACTTTATTCGGGCACCACATGCCCATATTCCCACCGTTGCCGGATCGTGCTATACGAAAAGGGCATGGACTTTGAAGTGATCGATGTTGACATGGCCAACCGCGCCGAAGACATCGCGGTGATAAACCCGTACAACAAGGTGCCGACCCTGGTCGAGCGCGACCTGATTCTGTATGAAGCCAACATCATCAACGAGTACATTGACGAGCGCTTTCCACATCCACAGTTGATGCCGCCGGACCCGGTCATGCGCGGGCGCGCCCGGCTGTTCCTGCATCGCTTCGAACAGGAACTCTACAGCAAGGTCGGTGTAATAGAGCAGGGCGGGAAAGCTGCCGACAAGGCGCGCACCGTGATCCGCGACAACTTGACCCAGCTTGCGCAGATATTGACCAAGCAGAAGTTTTTGCTAGGCGATGAATTTTCTATGCTGGACGTGGCGATTGCGCCCCTGCTGTGGCGGCTCGACCATTACGGCATCCAGATGGGCAAGGATGCAGCGCCAATGATGAAATATGCCGAGCGTATGTTTTCTCGGCAGGGCTTCATTGATGCATTGACGCCTTCCGAGCGGGCAATGCGCAAATGATCCCAACCGCATTTCACCGGTGAAACTGCGTTGGCTTCCCCACTTGCTCATTGCCGTATTAACCGTACTGACAGCGTCGCTCGTTCGCCGCTGCACCTTCGACTGTACTCAGGACAGGCTTGTTTGACTTTCGCAATGAGGTTGGAATGAGCGATCTGTCTACGCGGCCTTACCTGATTCGCGCGATTTACGAATGGTGCGTGGACAGCGGTTTGACTCCCTATCTGGCCGTCCGTGTCGACGGGCAAACCGAGGTGCCGCAGGCTTATGTGAAGGACGGGGAGATCGTCCTGAACCTCAGCGCAGGCGCGGTGCGCAACCTTGAGATGGGCAACGAGATGATCACCTGTAACGGTCGCTTCGGCGGTTCGCCGTTCGATTTAATGGTGCCTGTTGCGGCGGTTATCGGCATCTTTGCCAAGGAAACCGGACAAGGTTTGGTGTTTCAGGGCAGCGACCCGCAACAACCGCACCCTACCAATAATAGCGATGAGGCGCGTAAACCCAAGCCGCACAAACCCAACCTGAAGATTGTAAAATAAAATTCCAGTACGATCCGCCGAAGCAGGTTGGAGTACAAGCTATTAACCCAAATTATCCATTAGCTCGTAAGTCGGGCTTCAGCCCGACAAGTCTGGTTAAAACCAGACCTACAACCTCTTGATTTACCAATGCCTCAAATGCTAATGGACAATCCGAGATTAAGCTGCTTTTTTGTTTATCTACAGGTATGTGCTGCGCATTAAACCCGGATTGCCCATTAGGCCAAAAACTCGTCATTCCCTGTCACCCTCGCGAAGGCGGGGGACAGGGAATGACGGCGTTAATGGATTGTTTTGGATAAAGTCTGGATGTAAGGCCGCAATCTTAAACTTTCTCAAAATCATCGATTGAAAGCTCGGCAAAACAGTGGGCGCCCATGTATGGGTAATTCAGTAGGGACACATCTATAAACATGAAAATTTTGGTTACCGGAGCCAACGGTTTTGTTGGCCAATACCTTTGCGCCGAGTTGCTTCGGCAAGGCCAATCTGTCCATGTGGCTGTGCGTTCGGCTCACCCGCCAATCGACAATATAGAAATGGTGGTAGTTGGTGCAATTGATGGCAAAACAAAATGGGCAGAGGCGCTATGCGATGTGGATGTGGTAATTCATCTCGCCGCACGTGTGCATGTGATGAAAGATGATGCCACTGACCCGCTGGCGGAATTCCTGAAAGTTAATATGCAGGGTACAGCCAACTTGGCTCGTCAGGCGGCGGCAAACGGGGTGAAGCGGCTTGTCTATGTAAGTTCGATCAAGGTGAACGGTGAACAAACTACCGAAACTCGACCCTTTATCGAATCTGATAAACCCAACCCGCAGGATGCCTATGCCATCTCGAAATGGCAAGCCGAGCAAGCATTGCAGCGTATTGCGCATGAAACAGGCCTGGAGGTTGTAATCGTACGCTCGCCGCTAGTATATGGCCCCGGTGTGAAGGGAAATTTCATCAGGTTGTTGGCGGCGGTCGGTAAAGGCACTCCTCTGCCGTTGGCATGTGTGCGCAACAAACGCAGCCTGATTTATTTGGGTAATCTGGTGGATGCCTTGATTGTCTGCGCGAGTCATTCTGCCGCTGCTGGAAAAACTTATTTGGTATGTGATGGCGAAGATATTTCAAGTTCCGAATTGGCACGGCGGATGGGTATAGCATTGGGAAAGCCTGCCAGACTGTTTCCTGTGCCCATAGGATTATTACGCGGTTTGAGCAAATTGTTGGGCAAGTTCGAATCGGCGGAGCGTGTAGTGGGATCGTTGTGCGTCAATGGCGATTTTATTCAAAGGGACCTGGGTTGGAAGCCGAGTTTCACCTTGCAGCAGGGTCTGCAGGCAACGGCAGACTGGTATAGGGTACAGCATCATTCTTCTGGCATATTTTCCTAAGCAAGCCGCAGGCAGATGTCAATGTGGATTGTAGCAACAGGTGGTGCCACGCCTTGCTCGTTTGTAAAATATTGGACAAAATTCAAGTGTCCATGGCATTGAGCTGTCGTTCCCGCGCTAACCCCCACCCAATACTGCCTCGAAGGTGGAGGGGGCGACCGCCCTTCTCACGCAGGCGGGAGAAAGGTTATCCGGCCCGCACGGTATACGGTAATCGGGAATTTTATCTGCACATTTGATTGTGTGACTAGACAGGATTGTCTTGGTCGAAAAACCTGTGTTCCAAACCAAAATGCGCTGCCAAATGTTCCCCCAACGCCCGAATGCCATGCCGCTCGGTGGCATGGTGTCCGGCGGCGATGAAGGCTACGCCGCTTTCATTGGCGAGATGGAAATTCTGCTCGGAAATCTCTCCGGTGACAAAGGCATCCGCACCCTGTGTGATGGCGGCTTCAAAATAGCCCTGTGCTCCGCCGCTACACCACGCCACCTTGCGGATATTCTTGGCGTTATCTCCAATGGTCTGCGGAACGCGCTGCAACCTGCCCCCGATCCAGGCGGCGAATTGGGCGAGTGTCTGGGGATGCTCCAGCTCACCGATGCAGGCGATGTTCTGTTCGCCGAACCGGCCTTGTTCGATCAATCCCAATAGTTTGCCGAGCCGCGCGTTGTTACCCAGTTCGGGATGCGCGTCGAGCGGCAGGTGATAGGTTAGCAGGCTTACGTCATGGCGCAGCAACTCGGCGATGCGGCGCTTCTTGATACCGGTGATCGCGGCATCTTCGCCGCGCCAGAAATAGCCGTGATGCACCAGCACCGCGTCCGCGCCCCATGCGATAGCAGCATCCAGAACCTGCTGCGAAGCTGTCACGCCGGTGGCGATGCGCCGCACTTCGGCGCGGCCTTCCACCTGCACGCCATTCGGGCAGTAGTCCTTGAACATGCCGGTTTGCAACAGGCTTACGTTATAATCGCGCAATTCATTGAGCAACATGGGTTTCCTTTATTTCGAAGCATATAATTTCAAATCGCAATTGAAACAGAACACATGTGGGTGCGCTCCACGCACCAGTTGGCAACGGTGCGTGGAACCTACCCTACGAAATTATTATTGTTGTTAACGCAATTTGGAACAAGTTAATCATACCATGCGTAAACATTGGCTTTTATTTACCCAAGCCGTCACCATCGCGCTGGCGCTGCTGTTTATTATCCAGACCCTCAAACCGGAGCTGCTGCCGAGCGCGGCGCGTAACGGGGTGGTCACGTTGCTTGAGAGCGTGCCACAGGAAGCGGAAAACAAAACCCCGGTTGCAGGGTTAAGCGCCGCCGCGAAAAAAGCCATGCCCAGCGTGGTAAACATCTTTACCAGCACCGTCACCAAGACCCCGATCCATCCCTTCATGGATGATCCGCGCTTCCGTTTTTTCTTCGGCGATCCGGGCGATCTTGAGCCGCAAAATAACTCCAGTCTTGGCTCGGGCGTGATTGTCAGCCCGGACGGCTACATTCTCACCAACCATCATGTGGTGGAAGCAGCCGACCAGATCGAAGTCGCGCTGGCGGATGGTCGCAAGGCCAAGGCGCATGTCATCGGCACCGATCCCGAGACTGATCTCGCCGTAATCAAGATTGGATTGCCAGGCAAGCTGCCCGCCATCACGTTTGGACACCCGGAGCGGGCACAAATTGGCGATATGGTACTCGCCATCGGTAACCCGTTTGGCGTGGGGCAGACTGTCACCATGGGCATTATCAGCGCGTTGAAGCGTGATCATCTGGGGTTGAGCACTTTCGAGAGCTTCATTCAGACTGATGCGGCAATCAATCCGGGCAATTCCGGCGGCGCATTGGTGGACGTGAGCGGCAACCTGATCGGCATCAACAGCGCGATTTATTCGCCGAACGGCGGTTCGCTCGGCATCGGTTTCGCCATTCCCGCCAGCACTGCAAAAAAGACCATGGAGCAAATCATCCAGAGTGGCTCCGTGACGCGCGGCTGGATCGGGGCGGGCGTGCAGGAGCTTACTCCGGAGCTGGCTGAATCCTTCAGGCTCGGCGACACCAAGGGTGTATTGATCACCGAGGTGGTGCGCAATAGCCCCTCCGATCAAGCCGGGATCAAGCCGGGCGACATTCTGGTATCGATCGATGGCAAGGCCATCAATAATTGGAACACCATGCTGGAAACCGTTGCCAACCTGATGCCCGGCAAGCTCGTGTCTATCAAGATGATGCGCAACGGCACGGAAATGGTGGCGCAAGTGAAAATCGGCAAACGCCCGAAACCGAGGGCGCAGTAAATTGATCTGGAAATACCGTAGGGGCGAGATTTATCGCGCCCTTCTTTTGGTGCATGAATAATTCAGGGCGCGATGAATCGCGCCCCTACAGTGATTTTGCAGCTTGCTCTCCGGGTTTCATCCAGCTTGCCACCACGATGCCCGCTTCATACAGCAACCACAACGGTATCGCCAGCATGAATTGCGATACTACGTCCGGCGGGGTGAAGATCGCGCCGAGAATGAATGCACCGACGATCACATAGGAACGGATATCCCTCAGCTTTTCAACACTGACGGCACCCATACGCACCAGCAGCACGACCGCCACCGGCACCTGGAAAGTAAAGCCAAACGCCAGGAACATGCCGAGTACGAAGCTTAAATATTTGTCGATATCGGTCATCACGGCCACACCCTGTGGCGCGGATGCGGTGATGAAACCGAATACCACGGGGAACACCGCGAAGTAGGCGAATGCCATGCCGCAAAAAAATAGCAGGGTGCTGGCGACGATGAGCGGCACAACCAGGCGCCTCTCATGCTCATACAATCCGGGCGCGACAAAGCGCCATGTTTGGTAGAGGATGTAGGGTAGCGCGACCAGCAATGCGGCCATCATCGCGACTTTGAGCGGCACGAAGAACGGCGTGGTGACATCGGTGGCGATCATCTGCCCGCCTTTGGGCAGCTTGGCCAGCATCGGTTGCGCCAGCATGGCATAGAGGTCGGATGCCCACGGGAACAGGCAGATGAACACCAACAGCAAGGCCACTGTGATTTTCAGTAAACGGGTGCGCAATTCGATCAGGTGCGCGATGAAGCTTTCACTAATACCCATCAAACTGGCTTGCCTGGCGTAATGGAGGGTTGTTTAACGGGCGGATTTTGTTCGTCTGGCGCATCGTGCGATCTGCCCATCTGCGCATCCAGGACTTTCTGTTCAATCTCCATACGTGCTTTCAGCGTGGCTTGCTCGATAGCGGTGATCTCCTTGCTGATACTGCTGCGCAATTGTTTTGCTTCTTCGATGGCCATATCGTTCGCAATGTCGCTTTTGACACTTTGCACGTAGCGCTGCATGCGCCCCCACAAATTTCCCATTGTGCGCGCCACTTTCGGCAACCGCTCGGGGCCGATGACGACCAGCGCCACCAGCATTATGACCATCAACTCGGAGAAAGCGATGTCAAACATGCGTGTTCGATTTATCTTTCGTCTGCGTTTTTGATGTTACTTCGCCCTCGATGACCTGCACCTCCTGCTGGGCCGGCTTGGGCTCATCGTCGCGCACGCCTTCCTTGAAATTTTTCACTGCGCCGCCCAAGTCGCTGCCCATGTTGCGCAGCTTCTTGGTGCCGAATATCAATATGACGACCAGCAATACGATCAGCCAATGCCAGATGCTAAATGAACCCATGTCGGTATCTCCCGGAAAAGTTAACGGCTAGCTGCGCCGCACCATGGGCGGAATGTTGCCGCCGCCGATAATGTGAATATGCAAATGAAATACTTCCTGGCCGCCACCCTTGCCGGTGTTGATCACGGTGCGAAAACCGTTTTCCAGCCCCTGCTCGCGCGCCAGTCTGGGAGACAATACCAGCATCCTGCCGAGCAAGGCTGCATGCGCATCTTCGGCTTCCGCCAGCGAAGCCAGGTGCAGCTTTGGGATCAGCATAAAGTGCACTGGCGCGACCGGGTTGATGTCGTGAAACGCCAGCATCTCGCCGTCTTCGTACAGCTTACGGCAAGGGATTTCGCCGTGTGCGATTTTGCAAAAAATACAGTCTGTCATTCGCTGCCCCTTGATACCTTAATACATTATAAGGAGTTAAATGTAGGTCGGGCTGCGCCCGGCATGGTGGGCGCAGCACACCCTACAGTTATTCTTTGCGGCTTTCTTTTTCGGCAATACCCGATAAGCCTTCGCGGCGCGCCAACTCGTTCAGCACATCGTCAGCATTCAAGCCGTGCTTGGCCAGCAACACCATGCAATGAAACCACAAATCGGCAGTTTCATATACCAGATGCGTTTTGTCGCCTCCCTTGCTCGCCAGAATAACTTCTGTCGCTTCCTCGCCGATTTTTTTCAGGATGGCATCTTCGCCCTTGTTGAACAGTTTGGCAACGTAGGAACTCTCCGGCGATGCCTGTTTGCGCGCCTTCAGCGTTTCCGTCAATCGTTGCAAAATATCCTGGTTCATTTTTTCCTGATTCGTTTTTTCAGAGTTCATTTTTTGTAAATCTCATCGGGAGATTTCAGCGCCGCATCCACTTCCACCCACTCCTCTTTTTCCAGACGGCTATAAAAACAGCTTTCATGCCCGGTATGGCAGGCTATGCCGCCCTGTTGTTCAACCAGCAGCAGGACCGCATCGCCGTCGCAATCGAGGTAAATTTCTTTTACCTTTTGAACATGCCCAGACTCTTCACCTTTGTGCCAAAGTTTCTTGCGCGAACGCGACCAATACACTGTCTCATTTTTTTGCCAGGTCTGTTTCAATGCCTCGCGGTTCATCCACGCCACCGTCAGCACACGCCCGGTAGTGGCATCCTGCGCGACGGCCGCTACCAGCCCATCTTCGGACCAGTTCACCTTGTTCAGCCATTTTTCTTTCATAGTCGCACCTCCGACACGTTACTGATGCAACTACTAGCCATTCGACTAGGCGAGCAAACAACGCTCGCCAAGTCGCTGGTTATGGCGTAGCCAGCCGTTTGCGGAATAACCAGCCACTTGCCCGCTTGCGGGCTTAGTGGATTGGCTAGTAGTTCCATCAGGAGGTGCGATGCGGTTATTCCCGCACTCGTCGCCTCCCCTCTCCTCATTCCTCTCCCGCAAGCGGGAGAGGAGGCGATCGCTCTTTCCCCCTTTGGGGGAAAGTTGGATAGAGGGCTGGCGCACCGTGTCATAACCGCACCTCCGACACGTTACTGGCGTAGCCAGCCGTTTGCGGGAGGAGGTGCGATGCGGTTATTCCCGCACTCGTCGCTTTCGCGCACCGTGTCATAACCGCACCTCGATGCCCTGCGTCGCCATGAACTGCTTGGCCTGCTGGACGGTGTATTCGCCGAAATGGAAAATACTCGCCGCCAGCACCGCATCTGCACCGCCCTGTTTCACCCCATCGGCGAGATGTTGCAGGTTCCCCACCCCGCCGCTGGCAATCACCGGGATTTCCAGCGCATCTGTTACCGCGCGCGTCAACGGCAGGTCGAAGCCGTTCTTTTGCCCGTCACGATCCATGCTGGTCAGCAGGATTTCGCCCGCGCCCAAGCCTTGCATCTTTTTTGCCCACTTCACCGCATCCAGCCCCGTTGCCTTGCGTCCGCCGTGGGTGAACACTTCCCAGCATCCTGTTCCGGTCTGCTTCGCATCGATCGCCACCACGATGCACTGCGAACCGTAGCGCCCGGCGGCATCCGCGACCAGTTGCGGATTCAGCACGGCGGAAGTGTTGATGCTGACCTTGTCGGCTCCGGCATTTAGCAAGTTTCGCACATCGCCGACTTCGCGCACCCCTCCGCCGACGGTTAGCGGAATGAACACCTGCGAAGCGACCTGCTCGATGATGCGGAAGATGATTCCCCGGTCATCCGAACTGGCGGTAATGTCGAGAAAAGTCAGTTCATCCGCACCCTGCTCGTCATAGCGGCGCGCAATTTCCACCGGATCGCCGGCATCGCGCAATTCGACGAAACTGACGCCCTTGACCACGCGACCGGCAGTTACGTCCAAGCAAGGAATGATTCTTTTGGCAAGCATCCAAACTTAGCGATTAAATGATAACTTGATCGGAGTCAGCTCGTCTGCCAACGCTTGTGCGGCTCGCAAATCCAGCGAACCTTCATAGATCGCACGGCCAGTTATCGCACCGGTGATGCCTTCCTGATACACCGCACACAAGGCGCGCACGTCGTCCAGATTGGTGATGCCGCCGCTGGCGATCACCGGCACATGCAGCGGGCTGGCCAACTCCACCGTGGCCGGAATGTTCACGCCGGATAACATGCCGTCGCGACCGATGTCGGTGTAAATGATCGCCTCCACGCCATAACCTTCAAAACGTTTTGCCAGATCGGCCACGTCGTGGCCGGTCAATTTCGACCAGCCATCCACCGCCACTTTGCCGCCCTTAGCATCTAAACCTACCATGATATGTCCGGGAAAGGCATCGCAGGCTTCATGCAGAAAGCCCGGCACCTTGACCGCAGCCGTCCCGATGATGATATAGCTGACTCCGATGTCGAGATAACGTTCGATGGTTTCCAGGTCGCGGATGCCACCGCCCAGTTGCACAGGCACATCGCTGTCGCCCATCGCCTCAATGATGCCGCGCACCGCAACTTCGTTCTTCGGTTTGCCGGCGAACGCGCCGTTCAAATCCACTAGATGCAGGCGGCGTGCGCCTTGCTCCAGCCAATGCTGCGCCATCGCAGCAGGATCTTCGGAAAATACCGTGGCATTTTCCATCACGCCCTGTTTGAGGCGCACACAATGACCGTCTTTCAAATCAATCGCGGGAATAATTAGCATAGCAGTACGTTAGAAATTAAGGGTTCCATTGCACGAAATTTTGCAGCAGTTTCAGCCCTGCTGTTTGGCTTTTTTCCGGGTGAAATTGCACCCCGAACAAATTGTCCCGCGCCACCGCGCAGACAAAAGGCTGCGGGTAGTCGCTGGTTGCTTGTATCAGCGCCGCATCTTGCGGGCGCACATAATAGCTGTGCACAAAATAAAAACGCGCATTTTGGCCGATGCCATTCCACAGCGGGTGAGTTCCAGCTAACCCGCTGTCCAACTTTCCCCCTCCAGCGGTGGAAAAAGCAAGCGCATCTTCGACTTCCGGGCGAGGCGTTGATATTTGATGTACCCGGTTCCAGCCCATGTGCGGCACCTTGAGTCTGCTGCCCTGCGCATCGCGCAGGTCACTGGCAAAGCGCACGACTTCGCCGCGCAAGATGCCCAGCCCCGCCACATTACCCTCGGTGCTGTGCTCGAACAGCATTTGCAGACCGATGCAAATGCCGAGGAAAGGTTTGTTGCGCGCTGCTTCCAGCACGGCATTGCGCAAACCGCGCGTTTCCAGTTCACGCATGCAGTCAGGCATCGCGCCCTGTCCGGGAAACACCACACGCCGTGCATTCGCAATTACCCCTGCATCGTCGCTTACGATAATTTTGTCATTGGGAGCCACTTTGCGCAAAGCCTGTTCGACCGAGCGCAAGTTGCCCATCCCGTAATCTACAACGGCAACATCGATCATTTCAACTTACAGAGTACCCTTGGTGGAAGGCATCACGCCGGCCATGCGCGGGTCAAGCTCCACCGCCATGCGCAACGCGCGGCCGAAGGCCTTGAAAATCGTTTCGGCCTGATGGTGGGCATTGTTGCCTGCCAGGTTGTCGATGTGCAACGTAACCAGAGCATGATTGACAAAGCCCTGGAAGAATTCGTTGATGAGGTCTGCCTCGAATTCGCCGATGCTATCGCGCACAAATTTGCAATTGAACACCATGCCGGGGCGCCCCGAAACGTCCAGCACCACGCGCGACAGGGATTCGTCCAGTGGCACATAGGCGTGACCGTAGCGGCGCAAGCCTTTCTTGTCGCCGACTGCCTGGTTGAACGCCTGGCCCAGTGTGATACCGATATCTTCCACAGTGTGATGCGCATCGATATGAAGGTCGCCCTTGGCCGCAATGCTGATGTCCAGCAAGCCATGCCGCGCGATCTGGTCGAGCATGTGGTCGAGGAACGGCAGGCCGGTGTCGAATTTGGCCTGTCCATTGCCGTCCAGATTCAACTCGACGGTAATTTGCGTTTCCAGTGTATTGCGTGAAACTTTCGCGCTACGCATGATTTTGCCCTATGCGGGTTGAATAATGATTTCTTTTAATGCTGCCATAAACCGCTCGTTTTCTTCCGGTGTGCCCACTGTCACGCGCAAACATCCGTTGAGCATCGGATGTCCGCCGTTCAGATTCTTGATCAGCACGCCGCGCCGCTTCAGGCCGTCGAATACTCCCGTGGCATTCGCCACGCGGAACAGCAAAAAATTGGCCTCGCTGGGATAAACCCGCACAGCGGCGATTTCGCTCAATTGCCGATACAGTCCGGCGCGATCTTGCTTGATTTGTTCCGCTTGCCGCAACAGCACATCGTGATGTTCCAGCAGCTTTCCTGCGACCAGTTGCGGTAAAACACCGATATTATACGGCAAGCGCAGCTTTTCCAACTGCTCCAGCCATGCCGCGCTACCCGCCAGAAAGCCCAGCCGCAGACCCGCCATGCCGAGTTTGGAAAAAGTGCGCATCACCAGCAGATTAGGATAGCTCGCCAAGTGAGGAATGAAGCTGCCGCAGGCAAAAGCGTAATAGGCTTCGTCCACCACCACTAGGCCGGGCGATTCCGCAATGATTTGTGCTACTGCATCTGCCGGGAAAAGATTGCCGGTGGGGTTGTTCGGATAAGCCAGAAATACCAGTGCGGGTTGTTCGCGCCGAATCGCGGCGAGAGTCGCCGACAAATCCAGCGAAAAATCCGCCACCCCCGAATGGGTTGTCCCGGGCTTGTTCACTCCGGAATTGTCCACCAGTGGCACACCCACATAACGCATCCCGGTAAAGGTCGCGATCATTTTGTACATCACGAACGACGGTTCCACGCTCAACAGCGTCGCGCCGGGCTTGTTTGTTGCCATCGCCAGCAACTGGATCAGCTCATCCGAACCGTTGCCGAGCAGCACGCCTATTTCTGGAGGCAAGCCGGTTACGTTGCGAATTTTTTTCTTTAGATATGCAGGGTCGGGGTCGGGATAGCGGTTAATGGCGGCATGCGCCACGGTGACGGCAATTTCCTCGCGCAATTCCTGCGGTACGGCATAAGGATTTTCCATCGCATCAAGCTTGATGTAGCCAGCACTATCCGGCACATGATAGGCGTGCAAATCAAGGATTTCGCGGCGCAGCAACGAGTTTGCTAGAGAACTGGCAGAAACGGGGGGCATGAAATAAATCGCTCAGTAAACGAGTGATATCACAATGGCGCGTAGCTTATCACAAAATCCTGATTGTCCGGCTATCCCTTCGTTTAGGCTCGCATGCGATTCATGGGCAATGGCTAATGCTGCCAAGTTTGGCATGATTTGGTAGAATACCTGCCCTTTAACTTTTTACGATAAAGCGAAAAACCATGAGCGAATATTTGTTTACGTCTGAATCAGTGTCCGAAGGTCATCCCGACAAGGTGGCAGACCAGATTTCAGATGCCATCGTCGATGCCATTCTGGCGCAGGACAAGCATTCGCGCGTTGCTGCAGAAACACTATGCAACACCGGCCTCGTGGTGCTGGCCGGCGAGATTACCACCTCCGCCAATGTCGATTACATTCAGGTGGCGCGCGACACGATCAAGCGTATCGGCTACGACAACACCGAATACGGCATCGACTACAAGGGCTGCGCGGTGCTGGTTGCCTACGACAAACAAAGCCCGGATATCGCGCAGGGCGTAAACAAGGCCTATGACGACAATATGGATCAGGGCGCTGGCGACCAGGGGCTGATGTTCGGCTACGCCTGCGACGAAACAGATACCTTGATGCCGCTGCCGATTTACCTGGCGCACCGCGCGATGGAGCGCCAGGCGCAACTGCGCCGCGATGGCCGACTGAGTTGGCTGCGCCCGGATGCCAAATCACAGGTTACCGTCCGTTATGTGGATAGCAAACCGCACTCTATCGATACGGTGGTGATTTCGACCCAGCATGCGCCGGAAATGAAACTGGAGCAAATCCGCGAAGCGGTTATCGAGGAAATTATCAAGCCGGTTCTGCCGAAAGAATTGATCAAGGGCGATATAAAATATCTGGTCAACCCGACCGGGCGTTTTGTTGTCGGAGGCCCTCAGGGAGACTGTGGCCTGACCGGACGCAAGATCATCGTCGACACCTACGGCGGAGCGGCACCGCATGGCGGCGGCGCATTCTCCGGCAAGGATCCGTCCAAGGTAGACCGCTCGGCTGCTTACGCTGGTCGTTATGTCGCCAAGAACATCGTCGCTGCCGGCTTGGCCAGCAAATGCCTGATTCAGATTTCCTACGCGATCGGCGTGGCGCACCCCACCAGCGTCTGGGTTACCACCTACGGCACCGGCAAGGTCTCCGATGAGAAGATCGCGGAATTGGTCAAGAAGCATTTCGACCTGCGCCCGAAAGGCATCGTGCAAATGCTCGACCTGTTGCGCCCGATTTACCAGAAGACAGCGGCTTACGGTCACTTTGGCCGTGAAGAACCCGAATTCAAGTGGGAGAGTACAGATAAGGCAGCAGCGTTGCGGGCTGACGCAGGCATGTGATTCTCAATTGAAATTTTTGCAAAGCACCGCTGCCGAGCTGAATTAAACACTGAATGGGGTAGAGATGGGCACCCGTTACTGGCGAGATGCGGGTTGTTGAAAACATCAACAGCCCTGATTAGCCACGAAGTTCAGGCAATGCATTGGCGAGTCTAAGTCGGATGAATTGGAACGCAATGTAGGTCGGGTTATGCACGACATGGCGGGCATAGTCCACCCTTGGTTACTCTAAAACAGCTAACAAACACACAGTTGAGTTTTGTGGCTAATCAAGGCCAACAGTAATTTTACGATGCCCTGCTAAATTACTTTCGAGTAGCGCGCATGCTCCGTGCGGGTGCGCAGGTACTTATCGAACACCATGCAGATGTTGCGGATCAGCATGCGTCCCTTCGGCGTCACGGTGATTTGCTGCGGAGTCATTTCCAGCAGGCCTTCGCGCTCGTATTCGCGCAGCTCTTCCAGCTCGGTGGCGAAATATTTGTCGAATTCGATGCGGTAATCAGTATCGAAAGTATTTTTGGCAAGCTCGAAGTGGCACATCAATGCCTGGATGATGGCGCGCCGGATCACATCGTCGTCATTCAATTCCATGCCGCGCATGATCGGCAACTGGCCTTTGTCCAGCGCGCCGTAATATTCTTCCGCCTCGCGGTAATTCTGGCTATAGGTCGTGCCGATCTTGCCGATGGCGCTGACGCCGAGCGCAACCAGGTCACAATCCGAATGGGTGGAATAGCCCTGAAAATTGCGGTGCAGGCGGCCCTGGCGCTGTGCCACGGCGAGCTCGTCTTCCGGCTTGGCAAAGTGATCCATGCCGATGTACACATAGCCCGCCTCGGTCAGCTTGCTTACCGCCAGGCTGAGGATGTCCAGCTTCACTTGCGGCGCGGGCAAATCCTGTTCGTCGATGCGCCGCTGCGGCATGAAAATGGTTGGCATGTGCGCGTAGTTGTAAATGGACAGGCGATCCGGGTTAGCGGCGATCACCTTGTCCAGCGTTACGCCGAAGCCTTGCAGCGTCTGCTTGGGCAGGCCGTAGATCAGGTCGATGCTGACCGATTTGAAACCGTTGGCGCGCGACGCCTTGATGATGCGCAGGGTCTCTTCCTCGCTCTGGAGGCGGTTCACCGCGCGCTGCACCTCGGCATCGAAATCCTGCACGCCGATGCTGATGCGGTTAAAACCTTCCTTGCCGAGCAGCGCGATGGTCGCGTCGCTGACCTTGCGCGGGTCGATCTCGATGGAGTATTCGCCGTCTTCCACCAGCTTGAAGTGCTGGCGTATCGCCGCCATCAACTGGTGGATTTCGTCATCGCTCAGGAAGGTCGGTGTGCCGCCGCCGAAGTGCAACTGTTCGACAACCTGCCCCGGCCCGAGCAGCTCCGCCTGCATCGCCATTTCCTTGATCAGGTAGCGCACATATTCGGCGGACTGGCTGCGATCCTTGGTGATGATCTTGTTGCAGGCGCAGTAAAAACACAGCGTGTTGCAGAACGGGATATGGATATACAGCGACAGCGGGCGGGCGGTGCCATCGGCCCTGCGCTTGGCTATCCATCTCGCGTAACTCTCCGCGTTAAAATCCCCGGCAAAACGGTCTGCGGTCGGATAGGAGGTGTAGCGCGGGCCGTTTTTATCCAGCCTGCGGATCAGTTCCAGATCCACGATCAGTTGATTTACTGCCTTATTCATAAGTACCCGTCACGTTCCTGAATGAATATGCCGGCATAGCGCCAAACATACCATTTCAATGGTTTGATATAAGCCGCAATCCATGTCATATTCACCTCCAGAGCAGCGGCGAATAATGGACAGTTTGCGATTTTCCGTCCGGCATTTTACCAAAGGCGGACGCCGCGCGCTTGAGGTTGGCGGATGTGCTGATGTTGCCCAAAGCCTGACAAATTAAAAGAGGAAAAACGTGCATCAACAGTTCGATATTTCACCCGAAGAGGGGCGGCGCGCCAAATGGCCGCACGAAATCTTCCTGATCAACCTGATCTTCAACCATATTTTCGTGTTCTGTGCGACTGTTGCGGTATTCGGCAGTTTTCCCTATTCGCCTGCGCTGGTGCCGGTCATTTCGTTTTCCATCATCGGCTACATTCTCATCAAGGCCAGACAGGTAGCGGCCAGTAGTGAGACGTGGTTCGTCAAGGCGCACTGGCAAATCGCCGCGCGGCGCAACCGTTTTTTCATGCTGCTATTAGTCATTACCTGCGTCATTTCCGGCGGTGGTTTATGGCTTTCCAAAATGATGGGCTGTGCCAAAATACCGACCATCGCCCTGATCGGCGGCGTGGGGCTGTTGCCGTTCATGGTTGTGTTGCTGGTGCTGATCGTGCTCGGCAATGAATCGTTATATATGGCCCGCGATGGCAAGCTGCCGAACAGGTATGGCAAGAATGCCACCATCATTGATGATGAAAACCGCCATACCCGTTTCCCTCTCCCTAACCCTCTCCCGCAAGCGGGAGAGGGGACAAACGAATCGCTACGCGACTTTCATGTTAAGCGCTTTATAGAACAGAATCCCGATGCGCCAGCCGCTCGGCATTCCCAATCCGATCAAGAATGACCATGGAACGAAAACTGTACTGGGCCGTTGGTATCCTCTCGATCCTGATTTTTGCGAGTTCGTTTTTCATGCCGGGCAAACCGGCCGAAAAAACCGATCTGCCCTGGCACATCGAACATCCTGCGGCAGACAAGGTGCGTATCTTCGGTATGACCCTGGGGCAATCCACCACCAATGAGGCCGAACAGCATTTCCAGGAACAGGCCAAGCCCAGCCTGTTCAAATCGCCCGATGGGCAGCTGGCCGCAGAGATGTTTTTCGAGCAGGTCACCCTGGCAGAAATGAAGTCCAAAATCGTTTTGAGCATCGCGGTTCCCGCTACCGAGTTGCAAGGCATGTACGAACGCGGTTTGCGCATGAGCGGCACCGGCAGCGGCAAAAAAATCACGCTGGCACCGGAAGATGTGACCCGGATACGCGCATTACCGGTCAGTGGCTTGACTTATATGCCGTCCGTTCGCTTGGAAGAAGACGTTGTCAGCAAGCGTTTCGGGCAGCCCGCCCAGCGCATCAGGGAAAAGAAAAGCGGTGCAGTCCATTGGCTGTATCCGCAACACGGACTGGACATAACCTTGGGCAACGGCGAAAAACCTGTACTGCAATATGTCTCGCCCAAAGAATTCGACAAGCTGCTGCAACCTTTGCTTGCTGGCGGAGAGGTAATCGGTCAGTAGTGTGTTCCGCAAAAATAACCCCTTTCCCTGGCGTGAAGCCGAAGAAGGGGTCGTTTTGTGTTAGCGGTTATTCCAATTCAAGATCAATAGAGCAATATCGTAGGGCGGGTTCTACCCGCCGATATAGATGCCGGGCAGATACTGATTTTCCTTATTGTAAGGAGAAGCGGAATCAGCCGACCGTTAAACGGCAGCCAGCGCCGCGTGCATTTTGCTTAATGCCTTCTGCTCGATCTGGCGGATGCGTTCGGTCGATACATTGAACTCGGCGGCCAGGTCATGCAGTGTTGCCGTTGCTCCTTCGCCCAGCCAACGCGCTTCAACGATACGGCGGCTGCGTTCATCCAGCACAGCCAACGCATTCGCCAAGCCGGATGTTTGCAAGCGCTCACGCTCAGCCGTTTCCAGAATGTGAGACGGTTCATTCTCTTCGTCGTCGGACAGATAATGAATCGGCGCATAGCTCTCGTCGTCATCGCTACCGCCTGGTTCCAGCGCAACTTCATGTCCGGCGAAGCGCGCTTCCATTTCCACCACATCGTGCTCGCTGACATTAAGTTGCTTGGCGATTTCGGATATCTGCTGCGGTTTAAGCGGCTCCAGTCCCTGCTTCAGGCTGCGCAAGTTGAAGAACAGCTTGCGTTGCGCCTTGGTGGTGGCGATCTTCACCAGCCGCCAGTTGCGCACCACGAACTCATGAATCTCTGCACGTATCCAGTGCAACGCGAACGATACCAAGCGCACCCCGCGATCCGGATCGTAGTGTTTCACCGCTTTCATCAGTCCGATGTTGCCTTCCTGGATCAAGTCCGCTTGGGGCAATCCATAACCGGCAAAACCACGCGCCACGCTGACAACCACGCGTAGGTGAGACAACACCAACCCGCGCGCGGCATCGAGATCGTTCTCGGTCTTGAAGCGCGTCGCCAATGCGAATTCCTCCTCCTGCGACAATAGCGGAAAGCGGTTCACCGTTTGTATATAACTCTCCAAGCTGCCAACGGCAGCCGGTATGGGCAGGCTCATTGCAATATTCATGGCATCTCCTCCTTACACGAATATTCTAGCACTCGCGGCCTGTGAGTGCCAGCATGCAAATTAGTTCGGGGGTGCATTTGAATTTATAAAAAGCAGTTGTCCACGAAAGTCACGAAAAACACGAACAAATTCAAAGGACTCAATGCTGCTAATGAATACCCAATGGGTGAATCACCAATCAAGGCAACTTATTGTTTTATTTCGTGTTTTTTCGTTAACCAATGACTTAGCGCATGTTTCACCGCGCTTAGTCAGATGGCTAGTCAGTTCATCAGGATGAATTGCCGTTTTTAGGTTGATCGTACTCCGGCGGTTTTCATTGGGTTTGCTTGACGATTATCGGAGACTTTAGAGGCGATTTCGTTTATTTTTTGACAGCCGCATATCGCGCTTCGACCAGCACAAGCCGTACTATTGCCAAAATATTTCGTAGTAAAATGCTGTTGTCAGATATTCAACCGCAGCATTTATTCCCACTCATCCATGAACCCATTACTCGATTTCTCCGGCCTACCGCGCTTTGCGGAGATCAAACCCGAACATGTTGCCCCGGCGATTGAGCAGTTGCTGGCGGAAAACCGTGCGCTGATCACGCGGCTGCTGAGCGACAGTGCGCCGCCTGCCTGGCAGGATTTCATAGTGCCGATGGAAAATGCCAACGAACGGCTGTCGCGTGCGTGGGGGCCGGTCGGGCATTTGAACGCGGTGATGAACAGTCCGGAATTACGCGAGGTGTATAACGCCACGCTGCCGAAGATCACCCAATATTACGCCGAACTTGGCCAAAATCTCGCGCTATTCCAGAAGTTCAAGGCATTGCACAACAGTCCTGAATTCGCGGGCTTGAGTGTGGCGCGCAAGAAGATCATCGAAAACGAGCTGCGCGACTTTCGCCTCGGCGGCGCGGAATTGCCTGAGGACAAGAAGGCGCGCTATTTGGAGATACAGGAACGCTTGGCGGAATTGTCGTCGCGTTTTTCCGATAACCTGCTCGATGCGACCAATGACTACACGCTTGTGGTCGAGAACCGGGGCGAGTTGAGCGGCTTGCCCGAAGATGTGCTGCAGGCGGCGCAGGAGGCAGCGGTCGCGGCGGAAAAAACTGGCTGGTTATTTACGCTTAAGGCCCCATCGTATATGCCGGTGATGCAATTTGCCGATAACCGCGCCTTGCGCGAAACGATGTATCGCGCCTATGGCACACGTGCCAGCGAATTCGGCAAGCCGGAGTGGGATAACACCAAGCTGATGGATGAGATCGTCCAGCTGCGTGGTGAAGAGGCAAGCCTGCTGGGTTTCGCCAACTTCGGCGAACTGTCGCTGGCGGCCAAGATGGCGGAGTCACCGCAGCAGGTAGTTACGTTCATGCGCGAACTGGCACAACGCGCACGCCCCTTTGCCGAAAAAGATCTGGTGGAACTGCGCGAATTCGCGCGCGCCGAATTGGGGTTGCAGGAACTGCAATCATGGGATATCGGCTACGCCAGTGAAAAACTGCGTGAGCAACGCTACGCTTTTTCCGAGCAGGAGGTGAAACAGTATTTCCCGGAAGACGCGGTGCTACCCGGCATGTTCAAGCTGGTCGAAACGCTGTATGGCTTGCAGATCAATGCATCCAGCGCGCCAAGTTGGCATGACGATGTGCGCTTCTTTGATATCCGCGACGCGCAGGGGCAACTGGTCGGCCAGTTTTATCTCGATATGTACGCGCGCAACAGCAAGCGCGGCGGGGCGTGGATGGATGACGTGATCACGCGCCGACGTGTTCAGACGACAGGTGGCAGAGGACAGAGGACAGAGGGAATACAAACGCCTGTCGCCTATTTGAATTGCAATTTTTCGCCGCCGGTGGGCGGCAAACCGGCAGTGTTCACCCATGACGAAGTGATCACGCTGTTCCACGAATTCGGCCACGGCCTGCACCACCTGCTCACCGAAGTGGAAGACCTCGCCGTGTCCGGTATTAACGGCGTGGAATGGGATGCGGTAGAGCTGCCCAGCCAGTTCATGGAAAATTTTTGCTGGGAATGGGACGTGCTGCACGGCATGACGCGCCATTCAGAGACCAATGAAAAGCTGCCGCGCGCATTGTTCGACAAGATGCTTGCCGCGAAGAACTTCCAGAGTGGCTTGCAGACCCTGCGCCAGATCGAATTTGCTTTGTTCGACATGCTGATGCACAGCAATTTCGAGGCTGGCGGCGCAAACGGCGACCGCAACACGTTACTGGAGAAGCCAGACGGTTGCGAGAGCGGCCGCCCAGCAGCTCCTCCCGCACCGGAGGGCTCCGCCCCACCGTGTCGGAGCGACATCCTGCAATTGCTCGACGAAGTGCGCGCCGAAGTGGCGGTGCTGATCCCACCCGCGTTCCAGCGCTTCCCGCACAGCTTTTCGCATATTTTCGCCGGCGGCTATGCGGCGGGCTATTACAGCTACAAATGGGCGGAAGTGCTGTCCGCCGACGCGTACAGCCTGTTCGAGGAAAACGGCGTGCTGAATCCGGATGTCGGTGCGCGTTTCCGCAGCGAGGTACTGGCGATGGGCGGCAGCCGCGGCGCGATGCAGTCCTTCGCCGCATTCCGCGGGCGCGAGCCGAGCATAGACGCATTGTTGCGGCATAATGGGTTACTCGAAACATCATAGGAGGAAAAATGAAACGCATCGTTTTGTTGTTGGGGTGTTTGTTGGGGGCATCGTTCAACGCGCAAGCGGGCGGGCTGTATCGCTGGGTGGACGCGCAGGGCAAGGTGCATTACGGCGATATGATTCCGGCTGGTGCAAGTCAAGTTGAAGAGAAGAAATTCTCCGCTGCCGCTACGCCGGGCGAAGATCTGCCCTATGAAACACGCCGTGCGCAGCAGAATTTCCCGGTTACCCTGTACGTCGCGGAAAACTGCACCGAATATTGCGATTCAGCGCGCGATCTATTGAACAAACGCGGCATTCCGTTCAGCGAGAAAATGCTGCGAACCAGAGAGGAGCTAGATGCTTTCAAAGCTCTTTCAGGCTCCGACAACGTACCCACGCTCGCCATAGGAAAAACCTTCCTGAAAGGTTTGCAGGCCAATCAATGGCAAAGTGAATTCGACATCGCTGGTTACCCGAAGGCTCTCCCATACCGGATACCCAAGGCGCCTGCCGCGCCTAAAGCAACCGTTTCACCCACCCCACCCCCAGCAGAAGCCTTGGCCGATTCCGTCGCGCAATGAAACTTGCGACTTGGAACGTCAACTCGCTGAAAGTGCGCCTGCCGCAGGTGCTGGACTGGCTTGCCACCAACCAGCTCGATGTGTTGGGCTTGCAGGAAACCAAGCAGCAGGATAGCGATTTTCCGCACGCGGAATTGCAGGCGGTGGGCTATCACAGCGTATTCAGCGGGCAGAAAACCTACAACGGCGTGGCGATCCTGAGCCGCGCACCCGCCAGCGATGTGCAGATGGGCATCCCGGGTTTTGCCGATGAGCAGAAGCGCGTTATCGCCGCCACAGTTGGTGATATCCGTGTAGTCAACGTGTATGTGCCGAACGGGCAGAGCGTGGATTCCGGCAAGTACCAATACAAACTTGCCTGGCTCGCCGCGTTGCGCGACTGGCTGAAACAGGAGTTGGCACGCTATCCAAGACTGGCGCTGCTGGGCGATTACAATATCGCGCCGGAAGATCGCGATGTCTACGATCCGGTGGCTTGGCAAGGCAATGTGCTGGTCAGCGAGCCGGAGCGGCAAGAATTTCGCAACCTGTTGCAGATCGGCCTATGCGACAGCTTTCGCCTGTTCGGGCAGCCCGACAAATCCTATTCCTGGTGGGACTATCGCATGATGGCGTTTCCCCGCAACAGGGGGTTGCGCCTCGATCACATTCTGGTCAGCAAGCAACTCGCCGCCCTGTGCAAAAGCTGCATGATAGATAAAACCCCACGCAAATCGGAGCGCCCTTCGGATCATACCCCGGTCATAGCGGAATTAGACTGCTGCACTGAACAGGCGAAATAACCATGTATCTATTCCGGTTGAACAAGCCTTTGCTGCGTGCTAGTCTTCTTTTATTGAATCATGGCTATTTCTGATTACATCCACACCTTTGGTCAATACCTGTTCGCGCGTCATGGCGAGCGGATACACAAGATCGCCCTCGATGCCGGTTTCACCTGCCCTAACCGGGATGGGGCGAAAGGGATCGGCGGTTGCACGTTCTGCAACAACAACTCGTTTAACCCCAATGGCAGTGAGCCGCAAACGCTGGAAGCGCAGTTCGACAGCGGACGGCGCGCCATTGCGAAGCGAACCCGGGCAAAAAAATTCATTGCCTATTTTCAAGCTTATACCAACACCTATGCGGATGTGGCGGAACTGGATGCGCTCTACCGCCAGGCATTGAAACAGCACGATATTGTCGGCCTTTCGGTCGGTACACGCCCGGATTGCGTGTCCGGCGAAGTGCTCGACCTGCTCGCCGGGTACCGCGAGGAAGGACTCATCGTGTGGCTGGAACTCGGCTTGCAATCGGCCTTCGACGAAACACTGCGCCGCGTTAACCGGGGCCACGGGCTAAAAGAATACCGCGAAGTGGCCGCCGCAGCGCGACAGCGCGGGATTTCTTTGTGCACCCATCTGATTCTCGGCCTGCCCGGCGAATGCGGATCGCATTACCACGCCAGTCTGGATACCGTGCTGGATATCGGCGTGGATGGCCTCAAGTTGCACCCGCTGCATGTGGTGAAACATACCGTGCTTGCCAACCAATGGCGGCGCGGCGAATACCGTCCATTGCAGCGCGAGGAATATATCCTGCATGCCTGCGACCTGATCGAGCGCACCCCGGAACATATCATGTTCCATCGCGTTACCGGTACCGCCCCTAAAGACATCCTGCTGGCACCGGAGTGGTGCTCGCAAAAATGGAATGTGCTCAACGGCATCGAACATGAACTGGCGCGCCGTGGCACCCGCCAAGGGCGTTTGGCGCAAGGGCCTTTAATAAAGACCAGCGATTCTCACGCCACTTTTGATGGGAAGACCCGGATTGCGGTGGGCGGCAAGAGCATGGCGGAATGCCCTGTGCTTATCCAGAACCCTGTTGAAGAGGAAATACTTTATGCGACCTGACAAAATTGAACTGGTGTGCCCGGCTGGCAGCCTCCCGGCATTGAAAACTGCGATAGACAACGGCGCGGATTGCGTCTATATGGGCTTCCGCGACGACACCAACGCGCGCAATTTCACCGGCCTCAACTTCAGCTTCGACAACGCGAAAGAGGGCGTGCGTTACGCCCATGCGAAAGGTAAAAAGGTATTGCTGGCACTGAACACCTACCCGCAGGCTGACGGCTGGCAGCGCTGGACGAAAGCCATCGACAACGCCGCCGAACTGGGCATGGATGCGGTGATCCTGGCCGATCCAGGCCTGATGCAGTATGCCGTGAAAACCCACCCCGGCTTGCGCCTGCATCTTTCGGTGCAAGGCTCGGCCACAAATTACGAGGCAATCAATTTCTACCATGAAATGTTCGGCATCCAGCGCGCCGTGGTGCCGCGTGTGCTGGCGCTGGCACAAGTGGAGCAATTGATGGCCGGCACCCAGGTGGAAATCGAGTTGTTCGGCTTTGGCGGACTGTGCGTCATGGTGGAAGGGCGCTGCGCCTTGTCCTCCTACGCCACCGGCGATTCTCCCAACACCCGTGGCGTGTGTTCGCCGCCCAAGGCGGTGCGCTGGCAGGAAACCCCCAAAGGGCTGGAATCGCGCCTGAACGGCATCCTCATCGACCGCTACGAAGCCGGAGAGAATGCCGGCTACCCCACATTGTGCAAGGGCCGCTTCGATGTGGAGGGCGAGACCTATTATGCCATCGAGGAACCCACCAGCCTGAACACACTGGAGTTGTTGCCGGAATTGATCCGCATGGGTATCGCTGCAATCAAGATCGAGGGACGCCAGCGCAGTCCCGCCTATGTCGAGCAAGTTACTAAGGTATGGCGTCAAGCCATCGATAGCTGTCTGCGCAATACCGGGATGTTCGCCGTCAAGCCAGCATGGATGGCGGATCTCGGCAAGGTTTCGGAAGGACAACAACAGACGCTCGGCGCTTACTATCGTCCCTGGAAATAATTATGAAACTAGCTCTTGGCCCCATCCTCTATTACTGGGATCGCGACACCATGCTCGGCTTTTACGAGGAGATATCCGACGCTCCGGTGGATATCATCTATCTCGGCGAGACCGTCTGTTCGCGCCGTCATCTGTTGCGCTTGCAGGACTATCTGGATATGGCGGAACGGCTGGTCGCCGCCGGCAAAGAAGTGGTGATTTCGACCCAGACCCTGATTGAATCCGAAAATGATGTCAAGACCTTGCGCAAGATCGCCGACAACGGAAATTTCAAGGTTGAAGCTAACGACATGGGTGCGGTGCGGCTGCTGGCGAACAAGGTGCCGTTCGTGGCAGGCTCGACGCTGAATGTTTATAACCCGCAAACTCTCGATTTGCTCGCCGGTCTGGGAGCGACGCGTTGGGTAATACCCGTGGAGATGTCGCAAGAGGCGCTTGCGGCAGTCCTGCGCGAACGCCAATCGAAGTCTGAAACCGAAGTGTTTGCTTACGGGCGTCTGCCGCTGGCTTTTTCGGCACGCTGTTTCACCGCGCGCCACTATAATTTGCAAAAAGACGATTGTCAGTTCAAGTGCCTCGATTACGAGGACGGCCTCACCCTGAAAACCCGCGAGGGGCAACCCTTCCTGAACCTGAACGGTATCCAGACCCAGTCGGCATTGGTATATAACCTGATCGGCGAGCTGGATACGCTGCAAAGCACAGGTGCCGATGTGGTGCGCATCAGCCCGCAGGCGCACCATACCGGCGAAATACTGCATCTGTTCCGGGAATGCATGGAGCAGCGTCTTGTACCCGCGCAAGCCATGTCACAGGTTGGTACTCTGATGCCTGCGGCATCCTGCAACGGCTATTGGCACGGCAAGCCCGGCTTGGACTTCATCCTTGACAACCAGCTAACCGCCGCAGAAAACCCGGCTGCCGTTCCGAACGCTTTATAAAGTCGTGCTAGTCATGTTTGTTTTGACGTCTATCCTGTCTCGGTAATTTGTTTCACAGTACCCTGAAATTCTGCGACAATCCGCGCCACTTCATTACCCCGCTCGGGAGTAAGCCATGAAATTTCGTTTCCCCATCGTCATTATCGATGAAGATTTCCGCTCCGAAAATGCCAGCGGCCTGGGCATTCGCGCCTTGGCAGATGCCATTGAAAAGGAAGGCCTCGAAGTTCTCGGCGTCACCAGTTACGGCGACCTGACCTCGTTCGCGCAGCAGCAAAGCCGCGCCTCGGCGTTCTTGCTGTCTATCGACGACGAGGAATTTGGTGCGGGCAGCAAAGAGGAAACCGAAGTCGCGCTGAAGAGTTTGCGCGCGTTCGTCGAAGAGATACGCTTCAAAAACGCCGACATCCCGATCTACCTGTACGGCGAAACGCGCACCTCGCGGCACATACCCAACGACATCCTGCGCGAGTTGCACGGTTTCATCCACATGCACGAGGACACGCCGGAATTCGTGGCGCGCCACATCATCCGCGAAGCAAAATCCTATCTCGATTCGCTGGCGCCGCCGTTTTTCCGCGCCTTGCTGCACTATGCGCAGGACGGCTCCTACTCCTGGCACTGTCCGGGACATTCCGGCGGCGTGGCGTTTTTGAAATCGCCGGTCGGACAGATGTTCCACCAGTTTTTTGGCGAGAACATGCTGCGCGCCGACGTGTGCAACGCGGTGGACGAACTCGGGCAACTGCTCGACCACACCGGACCGGTGGCCGCATCGGAGCGCAACGCGGCACGTATTTTCAATGCCGACCATTTGTTTTTTGTCACCAATGGCACCTCTACCTCCAACAAGATCGTCTGGCACTCGACGGTTGCGCCGGACGACATCGTGGTGGTGGACCGCAATTGCCATAAGTCCATTTTGCACGCCATCATGATGACCGGCGCGGTGCCGGTATTCCTCACGCCGACGCGCAACCATTACGGCATCATCGGGCCGATTCCGAAATCCGAGTTCGAACCCGAAAGTATCCAGCGCAAGATCAACGCGAACCCGTTCATCAAGGACAAGACCAAGAAGCCGCGCATCCTGACCATCACGCAGAGTACTTATGACGGCATCGTGTACAACGTGGAGATGCTGAAAGAGATGCTGGATGGGCGCATCGATACACTGCATTTCGACGAAGCCTGGTTGCCGCATGCGGGTTTTCATGATTTTTACAAGGATATGCATGCCATCGGCAAGGATCGACCGCGCGCCAAAGAATCGATGATATTTTCCACGCAGTCCACGCACAAATTGTTGGCGGGGCTGTCGCAGGCCTCGCAGATTCTGGTGCATGAGCCGGAAAGCCAAAAACTGAACCGCCATATCTTTAACGAGGCCTATTTGATGCACACCTCCACCAGCCCGCAGTACGCCATCATCGCGTCGTGCGATGTGGCGGCGGCGATGATGGAGCCGCCGGGCGGCACTGCGCTGGTGGAAGAGTCCATCGCAGAGGCGCTGGACTTCCGCCGCGCGATGCGCAAAGTGGATGACGAGTTCGGCAAGGACTGGTGGTTCAAGGTATGGGGGCCTGACATCCTTGCCGCAGAAGGCGTTGGTTCGCGCGAAGACTGGGTGTTGAAGACCTCCGACAAGTGGCACGGTTTTGGCGATCTTGCCGAAGGTTTCAACATGCTCGACCCGATCAAAGCGACCATCATCACACCGGGGCTGGATGTGGACGGCGATTTTGCCGACAGCGGCATCCCCGCCGCGATGGTGACCAAATACCTGTCCGAGCATGGCGTGATCGTCGAGAAATGCGGCCTGTATTCGTTCTTCATCATGTTCACCATCGGCATCACCAAAGGCCGCTGGAACACGCTGCTCACCGCGCTCCAGCAGTTCAAGGACGACTACGACAGGAACCAGCCGATCTGGCGCATCCTGCCGGAATTCGCGGTGGCGCATCCGCAATATGAGCGTGTCGGCCTGCGCGATTTGTGCCAGCAGATCCACGAGGCCTACAACACGCACAACGTGGCGCGCATGACCACCGAGATGTATTTGTCCGACATGCAACCGGCGATGAAACCGTCCGACGCGTTCGCCAAAATGGCGCATGACGAAATCGAGCGCGTGGAAATCGACCAGCTCGAAGGGCGCATCACCGCCGTATTGCTGACCCCTTACCCGCCGGGTATCCCGCTGCTGATCCCCGGCGAAATTTTCAACAAAACTATCGTGGGCTACCTCAAGTTTGCACGCGATATCAACCAGAAATTACCGGGCTTCGAGACTGATATTCACGGCCTGGTTGCTGAAGATGTGGATGGTGAAAAGCGCTTTTTTGTGGAATGCGTGCGTTAACCGGATAACTTGACCGTCCGCCTGTTTGCAACTTGCTTTTGGGCAAATGGGTAAAACAGCCGGATGATGGATTTTCGGGGGGGTGAAAATGCGCTGCACCAAACCACCATTAGCTGTTGCTCTTCGAACTTGAATCCGCCCCTGTTATGTTATTCGTTGCGAGTGTGCTCAAATGAGTCGTTTGATATTGTTGATTGCTATTGCTGCCGCTATTTATCTGCTGGTCAGATTTTATCGAAATAGAAAACCGCAGCAAGATAAAATAATTTCCGAGGAAATGGTGTGCTGTGCACATTGCGGCTTGCATTTGCCCAAGAGTGAGAGCACCCATGCATATGGAAAGTTTTTCTGCGATGCAGAACATCGTGATGCATATCGCAAGTAAACAGTGCGGCGCGCGCAGTGTGAAACAGCGCGGAACGCAATGATGGACAGGCCTATTTCAGAGTTCCCACCTGTGGATTTTTGGCGCTCCCTGCGCTATTTCAATCTGTACCGGCTGGTGTTGGCCAGCCTGTTTGTGTTTCTTGCCGGAACCTTCGGCTCTTCGCTGTCGCTGGGGGCGCGCAACTGGACGCTATTTTTTGTAGCCAGCTTGATTTACGCGGTAGCAGTAATTCTTTCTTTTATCCCACTCCGGCTGCGCTGGCCCCGATTTACCTGGCAATTAGCCGGCCAGGCTGGTAGCGACATTGCCGTTTTGTCGGTGCTTTCCTACGCCAGCGGCGGGATACAAAGCAGTATTGGCCTGTTGCTGCTGATTTCGTTGGCGGCGGCGGGAATGATCAGCCGTGGCAAAATCACCTTGTTCTTTGCCGCGCTGGCAAGCATTGCCGCGCTGCTGGAGCATTCGTATGCAGTTCTTTATGCCGATGCCGTTGTGGCGCAGTATGTGCAGGTCGGCTTGCTGTGCGTGTCCTATTTCGCGGTGGCGTGGCTGGCGCATACGCTGGCGAAATACGCCGTGGATAGCCAGGAGTTGGCGCAACGCCGTGGCCACGATTTGGCCAGCTTGTCCGAGGCAAACCGCTTGGTGATGCGTGATATGCAAGATGGCGTGTTGGTGTTGGACGAGCAGGGCGTGATTATGCAGATGAACCCTGGTGCGGCGCGCCTGCTGCACCACAGTGCGCTCTCTGGAAGCCCGCTCGCGGAAAATTTTCCGTTGCTGTTCGGGCAGTATGCACTATGGAAAAGAACCGGGACGGTCAGCCGCGATACCTTGCAGCTGGATGTCGGGGTACAGGCCAGATTGCGTTTTGTTGCCGTCGAGCGGGATGCGGTGCATGGTGTGGTAATTTTTCTGGAAGATATGCAGCGTGTCCGGGCGGAGGCGCAACAAATCAAGCTGGCCGCGCTGGGCCGTTTGACCGCCAGCATCGCGCACGAAATACGCAATCCGTTGTCGGCAATCAGCTATGCCACTGAATTAATGCAGGAGGAGCAGGGCGATGCCAAACAGCAGCGGTTGTTGCAAATCGTGCTGGACAATACGCAGCGCATCAACCGCATCGTGCGGGATGTGATGCAGTTGAACCGGCGCGATCGTGCGCAGCCAGAAGTGTTCGAACTGAATGCAATGTTGCGAACTTTTGTAGATGAGTTTAACTTGGCGGAACGACTTGAGCCGGGTGTGATGGTGTTGACCGGGGTGAGAGGTGTAGAGGTGTTATTTGACCGCGGGCATCTGCGCCAGGTGCTGTGGAATTTATGCCGCAATGCGTTGTGTTACAGTCGCAAGCAGGCTGGTAGCCTGATGCTGGTGACAAACGTGGTAGATGGCCGTGTAATGCTGGATGTGCTAGATAACGGACCCGGGGTTTCAGCAGAGCATCGGGGCAGATTGTTCGAGCCATTCTTCACGACCTCAACCGAGGGCACTGGTTTGGGGTTATATATCGCAAAGGAATTGTGCGAAGCCAATGGTGCGCAGCTGGAATATCATGATCAAGATGGGCAAACCGCGAATGAGCATGCGGGCGGCTGCTTCCGTATAACGTTCGGTGAGCTGCATGAAAATGGGGAGGGAGCAGGGCATGGCGAATAACCATCATGTGAAAAGCTCCACGGTGCTGCTGGTGGACGATGAGCCGGACATTCTGGAATTATTGGAGCTGGCGTTGCGCAAGATGGGGCTGGAGGCAGACAGGGCAGACAATGTGCGCGAGGCGCTGGCAAAGTTGTCTGCACACCGCTATGACTTGTGCCTGACCGATATGCGGATGCCTGATGGCGATGGTCTGCAAGTGGTGCAGCACATTGTGCAAAACAATCTGGACGTGCCGGTGGCGGTGATTACCGCACACGGCAACATGGAAAATGCCATTACCGCGCTCAAGGCGGGCGCATTCGATTACTTGGCCAAGCCGGTTGCGCTGGATCAGCTGCGTGCCCTAGTGAGATCCGCGTTGAAACTGCCGCAAGCCGGTCCGTCCGGTGACAAGATGCTGCTCGGCCATTCACCTGCGATGCAGAAAGTGCGCGACCTGATCAAACGTGTGGCGCGCAGCCAGGCGCCGGTGCACATCAGCGGTGAATCGGGTAGCGGCAAGGAGTTGGCGGCGCGCCTCATCGTACAACTCGGTGCGCGACACGATCAGCCGTTTATCGCAGTGAACTGCGGGGCGATTCCAGGAAACCTGATGGAGAACGAATTTTTCGGTTACAAAAAAGGCGCGTTTACCGGAGCAGACAAGGATCGGGACGGGTTTTTCCAAGCAGCACACGGCGGGACTTTGTTCCTCGATGAAGTCGCCGATTTGCCGCTAGGCATGCAAGTCAAATTGTTGCGTGCGATCCAGGAAAAGCGCGTGCGCAAAATTGGCGCTACTGGTGAAGAGATAGTGGATGTGCGCATCATCAGCGCGACGCACTGCGATCTGGCCGAATGCGTGCGGCAAGGAAAATTCCGGCAGGATCTTTATTACCGCCTGAACGTAATCCCGATCCAGATGCCAGCACTGCGCGAGATGCGTGAAGATATACCGGAAATTGTACAGCGGATATTGGAGCGTTTACGCGGTAATGCAGAGGTGCGTCTTTCTGAAAATGCATTGCAAGCGCTTCAAGGCTACAGCTTTCCGGGCAATGTGCGTGAACTGGAAAATATCATCGAAAGAGCGTTGGCACTGTGCATGGAAGGCGTGATCAAGGAGCAGGATTTATTGCTGGTACCCGTGGAGCATAGCCAGCCTGATAATATATCGCTCAGCAGCAAATACCCGCTACCGGAATATCTGGATCGAATCGAGAAGCAGGCACTGCTGGAGGCTTTGGAGCAGACCGGGTTCAATCGTACGGCAGCCGCAAAATTGCTTGGGCTGACGTTTCGCACCATGCGCTACCGGATGGAACGTCTAGACATAAAGGAACCGGGCGGTACCGATAATGCGGATTGATACGCAAGGGTTACTGGTCGGCGGCGAATATATCCCGTCGCCTAACTACGATGACCGCCCGGCAGGCGAAATCGAGTTACTGGTCATCCATAACATCAGTCTGCCGCCTGGCGAGTTTGGCGGCAACGATGTGCAGCGTTTGTTTACCAACACATTGGATGAGAATGCGCATCCCTATTACCGGGCTATTGCACAATTGAAGTTGTCAGCGCACTTTTTTGTGTGCCGTAACGGGAGGATTATTCAATTTGTCCCCTGTTCGAAGCGGGCGTGGCATGCGGGCGAATCTTGCTGGCAAGGCAGGGTGCGCTGCAACGACTTCTCGCTCGGTATCGAGCTGGAGGGCAGCGATACCGTGCCGTTTACCGATGCGCAATATACCGCGCTTCAAGATTTGACCATGGCATTGCGTAAAGCATACACAATACGGGGTATTGCCGGGCACAGCGATATCGCCCCGCAGCGCAAGACTGATCCCGGACCACACTTTGATTGGGTGCGCTACCTGACGAAGTTGTGCGGAGCCTGAGCGGATTTATCAGAAAGTGGCAGGCATCTCTTCGACCGCGAATATGCGGCGATGCTCGCGAATAGCATATCGATCAGTCATTCCGGCAATGTAATCGGCAACTATACGGGCACGATCCGGTTCAGCCTGCCCGGCTGCGGGCTGAAGCTGGGGCGGCAGCAGGCGGCTATCCGCCATGAAAACACCGAATAAATCGCCGATAATGCGCTGTGCCTTGGCGCTCATGCGCATCACGAGATAATGGCGATATAAATTAGTACGCAAGAATTTTTTCAGCGCGCGTTGTTGTTCGTTGATTTCCATGCTGAAGGCAACCAATGCTGGTGCGTTGCGCACATCCTCAACCACTGCCAAACCTTGTGTGCAGATATTGCGCTCACTGTGTTGAATCAAATCAGATACCAGTGTGTTAATCATGCGCCGTACGGTTTCATGCACCACGCGTCGCTCTGGCAGGGCCGGATAGGCATGGCGCACTTCATGCAAATGCGTTTCCACCAACGGCACTGTGGAGAGCTGTTCGAGCGTAATCAGGCCGGAACGCAAACCATCATCGACATCATGGTTGTTGTAGGCGATCTCATCGGCAAGATTGGCAATTTGCGCCTCCAGCGAAGGGCGGCGATTGCTCAGAAAGCGCTCGCCCAGCACGCCGAGTCGCGCAGCGTTATCTGCTGAACAATGCTTGAGGATGCCTTCGCGTGTCTCAAAGCACAGATTCAGGCCGTCGAATGCCGCATAGCGTTCTTCCAGCAAGTCCACCACGCGCAATGACTGCAAATTATGCTCGAAGCCGCCATAGGCTTTCATGCAGGCATTCAGCGCGTCCTGCCCGGCGTGGCCGAACGGCGTATGCCCGAGGTCATGCGCGAGGGAAATCGCTTCGGCGAGGTCTTCATTCAGACGCAGGCGGCGCGCAATGGAACGGGCGATTTGCGCCACTTCGATGCTGTGGGTAAGGCGGGTGCGGAACAGGTCGCCTTCGTGATTCACGAATACTTGGGTCTTGTATTCCAAGCGACGAAACGCTCCGGAATGGATAATGCGGTCGCGGTCACGCTGAAATTCACTGCGGCTGTGCGGCGCGGTTTCCGCAATTTTCCGTCCGCGCGAGTTGGCCTCGGTGACGGCATATGGCGCAAGCTCAGCCATCAACCATCCCGCAGCAGCGCTCCAAGGTCTGCTGCAGCAATATTTTCGGCACGTCGCCGTAAATCACGGCATGGCCGATACCCTTGAGCAGCACGAAGCGCATCTTTCCGCCTTCAACTTTCTTGTCCAGCCCCATCAATTCGAGATATTTTTCCGTTCCCAAGCCAGGGGCGATGGTGGGTAATTTTGCGCGTTCGAACAGGCTGCGGACGCGCGCCGTGTCTTGCGCACCGATCCAGCCAAGGCGCTGCGACAGGTCTGCGGCCATGACTGTACCCGCCGCGACACCCTCGCCGTGCAGCCACACCCCGTACCCGGAGCCGGTCTCAATGGCATGGCCGAAGGTGTGACCCAGATTCAGCAAGGCGCGCTCACCGCTTTCCCGTTCGTCTGCCGCAACAATCTCCGCCTTGTTCCGGCAGCTGCGTGTGATGGCGTATTGCAGCGCTTCTGTGTCGCGCGCCAGCAGCTTGTCCATGTTTTGTTCCAGCCATTCAAAAAACGGCAAGTCACGGATCAGGCCATACTTGATAACTTCGGCGATACCTGCCGAAAGCTCGTTGTCCGGCAGGGTATTCAGCGTATCGATATCGGCCAGCACCAACTGCGGCTGGTAAAATGCGCCGATCATGTTCTTGCCAAGCGGATGATTGATGCCGGTCTTGCCGCCTACAGAGGAATCTACCTGTGCGAGCAGCGTGGTGGGTATCTGGATGAAAGGCACGCCTCGCAAATAGGTTGCGGCGGCGTAACCGGTCATGTCGCCGATCACGCCGCCGCCGAGCGCAATCAGCGGCGTAGTCCGCTCGTAGCGGTTGGTCAGCAACGCGTCATAAATCAGGTTAAGCGTAGTGAAGTTTTTATATTCCTCGCCATCCGGTAGGATGATCGGGATGCTGCTGACATCAAGGCTTTGCAAGGTTTTCCGGAGTTTTTCCAGATAAAGCGGCGCAACTGTCGTATTGGTCACGATGGCTGCCCGCTTGCGCGGCAATGCGTGTTGCAACAATTCCGGGTGGTCGAGCAATCCGCTGCCAATATGTATCGGATAACTGCGCTCCCCTAATCCTACTGTCAATGTTTGCATCATCTTCCGCACAATCCTACCGGTTAATTTCCCTGAAGGCTTTTACCTCATTTTCCAGATGCAGCATCAAGGTATGCGCGCTCTGCTTGCCGCTCTGGATGATGATGTCCGCAACCTGCCGATACAAGGGGTCGCGCTGCTGAAATAGCTCCGTCAATTTGGCATGAGGGTCGGCGGTTTGCAACAGCGGGCGATTGCGGTCGTGCCGGGTGCGCAGCCATAAATCATGCACGTTCGCCATCAGGTAGATAACAATACCGTTCTGTTGCAACATCTCACGATTTTGCTCGGATAGTACAGCCCCTCCGCCAGTTGCCAAAACCATGTTGTCGCGGGCGGCCAGGTCACGAATAATCGCACCTTCACGCTGACGAAAACCTTCCTCTCCCTCAATGTCAAAAATATGTGGGATCGTCACGCCGGTGCGTTTCTGCATCTCCTCGTCGCTGTCTATAAATATCTTGCCTAAATGCTTCGACAATGCGCGGCCCATTGTGGTTTTGCCTGAACCCATCATGCCCACCAGAATCAGATTGCCGGATTGATATTTGCGATGACTTTCCGGGAAAATATTTGCTTGATTGCTTTGCATGTCGCATATTGTAAACGATAAAAACAAAAGCCCGGGTTTGGCCGGGCTTTTGTTTGAGGGGTTTTAATAATCAATGCAGGTTCAGTGCGTCCTGCACAATTTTAGGCGTAATAAAAATCAGCATCTCCGTCTTTTTATCACTTTTGACGTTGCTCTTGAACAGCCAGCCAACAACGGGCACATCTCCCAGCAGAGGAACCTTGTTGGTGGCATCGGAGATATCTTGGGTGAATACGCCGCCGATTACCACTGTGCCGCCGTTTTCAACCATCACCTCCGTGGTTACCGTCTTAGTGGTGATGCTCGGCACACTGCCGCCACCAAGATTGGCGCCAGGCGAATTTTGTGTAGCATTTACTACCATGTTGATATGGTCGTCAGGCGTAATTTGCGGGGTCACGCCGAGGCTTAGTGTGGCGGAAATAAAGGCAGTAGTGGTAGCTCCGCTGCTGGATGCCTGCTGATAAGGAATCTGCGTACCGGATGCTATGGTGGCTGCAACCCTATCCTTCGTTACTACGCGCGGGCTGGCAATATTTTTGGATGTGCCGTCCGCTTCCGATGCGGCCAGCTCCAGATTTAATATCTTGGTTGCCGCAGGATTGAATAGTGAGAGCGCCATAATCGAAGTAGTGGGTAAATTCACATTACTACCGGCAGTTTTAACAGTGGCACGCGTTGCGGTTGGCGTATTGCCACCGACGGAAAAGCCTGCGCCCGTTGCTACAGCTTCGCCGGTATAGCCCAATTTTGCTCCTACACTCTGGGTGAAATCATCAGTTGCCGAAACGAAACGTGCCTCAATCATGACCTGGCGTACCGGGACATCGATTTGCTTAATCATTTTTCGCACTTCCTCCAACCGTGAGGGCGTGTCCTGCACGAATATCGTGCTGGTGCGAAGATCTGATACGGCGCTGCCGCGCTTCGACATGATGGGCTGCTTTGGATCTGTCAATAATTTGATCATCTCGGCTACGGATTGATAGCTGAGCTGAAAGCTTTCGGTGCGCAGCTCTTCCAGCTCGGAGATTTCCTGACGTGCGGCCAGATTGATTTTTTCCTTGGCGGCTATCTCGTCGCGTGGCGCAACCTGAATCACGTTGCCGTTCTTGCGCATATCCAAGCCGCGGCTCTGCAAAATGATATCCAGCGCTTGATCCCACGGCACATCTTTCAGGCGCAGGGTGAGATTGCCGCTGACCGTATCGCTGATCACCATATTTAATTCGGTAAAGTCGGCGATCACATTCAAAGCTTCGCGAACATCGATCTTCTGGAAGTTAAGCGTCAGTTTTTCGCCCGCATAGCCGGTTTGAGCGCCCTTTACAAGCTTGTTGGGGTCTTCGGCTAACGGCTTTACTTCGACAATGAACTGATTATCGGTTTGATAGGCGGCATGCTCCCACGATCCTTTAGGTTCGATCACCATGCGCACGTTGTCACCTTGCGCAAAGGTGTCAACGCCTTGCACCGGGGTTGCAAAATCGACTACATCCAGTTTGCGCTGCAGGTTGCGTGGCAGGCCGGTTTTAAGGAAATCGACTATCAGCGTAGTGCCCTGCTGGCGGATGTCTATGCCAATCCCCGCATCGGAAAGGTCAACCTGAACGCGGCCTTCGCCATTTTTGCCACGGCGAAAATCGATGTCACGCAGTGTGTGTTTTTGTGCCCCCGATTTTTGCGCCCCCGATTTTGCCTCGGAAAAACGGGATGTTTCGCTGGATGCAACACTTCCAGCAGGTTTGCCTTGTAAGGTAATCAACACATTGTTGCCATCTATTCTGGTGTCGTAGTTAAGCATTTGATTTAGGTTGATCACCAACCGGGTGCGGTTACCGGACTGAACAATATTGGCGCTGCGCAAATCTCCTTCGCTGAAGTCCTGCATGGATTTACCCAGTCCATTAGCGGTGTTTGGAAAATCAAATGCGATACGTGGCGGGGTGTTGATGGTAAATCCTGCCGGAGAATTGGCCAATGGCTGTGTCAGTTCGACCTTGATGATAGTTTTTCCGCTACCGGTGCTGCTGATACCCAGTGCGGTGATGCTATTCTGCGTATCGGCCTGAGCTTGCGCACACAATATGCCAAGCATGATGAAAATACCCAGCAATCGAACCACGCTATTAAGTTGTCTCATTGTCTTGCTCCTAAACCGGATAAACCGGAATCAAACATTAAAAACCATCTTCCCGTAGGTCGGGCTATGCCTGTCCTGAGCCTGTCGAAGCGGCCCGACACGGGTCTGGGCATAGTCCACCCTGCATTGCGGTTGCGTCGCGTAATATGAAGTGCGGCGTCATTCGACTAATTGCAGGTTACTCATGCGTTCGGACCAGTCACCGGTGCTGTCTTGTACCATTTCTTTAATGACAACTTCCGTGTCTGTCACTTCTTTTATCAAGCCAAAATTCATCCCGATATAATTGCCGGCTTTGACCCGATGCAGCTTGCCGTCAGGTGCACGGACTACCGCGTAGCCAACTCTCTTCTGGTAAAGATAGCCGACCATTCTGATGCCTTCGAGCGGGAATTCTTCCAGAGCCTCCTTGGGGCGGTCCATGTCCGGCTGGTTTACTCCGGGGCGGCTACCGGAACGTAAATTCGGTTTGCGCGGTTTGAATGGGTCGGACAAATTAGCATCGTTGTTGTAGGCCAATGGTTCATACGGCTTTACTTCCGGTGGCGGCGGGATTTTCCCGCGCATATCCTTGCCGGAATCTCTGACAAAATCACGCAAATCCTGAAACTCTTCGCCACCGCAGCCCGCCAGCAGTATTGAGGCCAACGCAAGATGAATGAGCTTCATTTTTTCGCCCCTGCGGGTTTTTTGGAAGACACTTCCTCTTGATCCAGATAGCGGAAAGTTTTTGCGATGGCATCCATGGATAAACCGCCTGCACCGTTAGGGTTTATCGATATATCGTTTAGCGTGACGATGCGCGGCAACATCGCGATATCGCTGGAAAATTTGCCGATATCGTCATAAGTACCAGCGACCTTGATAGTGATTGGCAGTTCGGCGAATGCACCACTCACTTTTTCCGTGCCGGGGCGGAACAAGTCAAATTGCAGGCCGCGCCCCAATCCAGCCTGATTGATATCCGTCAGCAATGCATCCATTTCCGACTTGCTGGGCAATTGTTTGAGCAGGGCACCGAAAGACTCTTGTGTCTCGGTTAGCTGTTTTTTGATCAGATCCAGATTTATTGCCTCTTTTTTCTTGGCCAGAAAAGCCTCCTTTAGAGTGGCTTCTTCATTTTCAATTTTTTGTAAATTCTCCCACTGATCCTGCCAGTCAAGCAGCGCACCGGCAACCACTATGACAATGAACATGGCTGCGAAAGAAATAATCTTTGCCAACCATGGCCAGGAGCCGGGATTCTTTGGGTTCAGATTTTTCAGTTCGTCTAAATTGATCATGGCAATTAGCCCTTTGCACCAGCGGGTTTGGCCGGAGCGGCGGTGTCTTTAGTGCTGGTCAAATTAAAAGTCAGCGTGAACTCGCTTACGCGGGCTCCGCCCGCACTTGATGCCTGAATTACCCCCAGAGAGGGCGAATCAAGCCAAGGAGAATTTTCAATGGCGCGCATCAATGTCGAGATGCGCGCATTGGTTTGGGCATAGCCGGTTATATTGATTTTGTTGCCTGTCTGCTTGAGTGTTTTAAGATAAACACCTTCGGGCAGGATGCGCAGCATCTGATCCAGTAGATGTACCACATCTGAACGTGTGCTTTGCAGATTCTCTACAACATTTTTGCGTTCCAGCAAAGATTGTGTTTCTTCGCGCAATTTCTTGATTTCCGCAATTTGTTTATCCAGAATCGCAGTTTCCTGCTTCAAGTATTCATTACGTCTTTCCTGATAAGATATCCGGCTGCTGATGGCGGCATGCACGAACCCTACCAGCAAAGCACCCAGCACCACGGAAATCACACACAGTGCGGCAAACTGGATCTGGCGGACGCGACGTTTTTCGGCGCGATGCGGCAACAGGTTTATGCGTATCATGACGGATCAAACCTCCTCATTGCCAGCCCGCATGCGACAATCAGCGACGGTGCGTCAGTCTGCAATTGGCGCGGCTTGATGCGGCTCGACAGCGTCATCAGGGCAAACGGATTGGCTACCATAGTGCTTACCTGAGTTCGGGTCGCCACCGCATCGTCCAGCCCGGACAATACCGCACACCCGCCCGCCAGCACGATGTAATCCACCTCGTCGTATTGCGTCGAAGTGAAAAAGAACTGCAACGCACGGGCTATTTCCATCACCACGTTCTCGCGGAAAGGCGCCAAGACATCACTTTCATAATTATCCGGCAATCCGCCATTGCGCTTGGCCGACTCTGCCTCATCGGCAGATAAGCCGAACATTCCCTGAACCTGTTGTGTCAACTGGTTGCCGCCCACCTGCTGATCCCTTGAATAAACGGATTGCCCATTGCGCAACACATTGACGTTCATAACGCTTGCGCCTATATCGATCAGCGCGACGCATTTATCCACTGCACCATCAGGCAGTTGGGCGCGTATCTGTTCAAAAGCCGTTTCGGCGGCATAGGGTTCGACATCGACAACCAATGCTCTTAAACCTGCTCCCTGAGCTGCGGCGACACGATCTTCAACATTTCCCTTGCGCGAAGCAGCCAGCAACACCTCGATTTCTTCTGGATCGCTAGGTGCGGGGCCGATTACCTGAAAATCCAGATTGACCTCTTCCAACGCAAACGGTATGTATTGATTTGCCTCTGATTCGACCTGATATTCCAGATCCTCTTCGCGCATGCCGGCGGGCAACAAGATTTTCTTGGTGATTACTGCGGCGGCGGGTAGTGCCAGGCTGACATTTTTGATGCGGCTACCAAGCCGCTTCCAAGCACGTTGGATGCTCTCTGAAACAGCTTCCAGATTATTGATATTGCCATCACTGATAGCATCTTTGGGAAGAGGCTCGATCACATAGCGTTCTACGATATAACCGCCTTTTTTGGGCAACTCGCTCAACTCTACCATTTTTACCGAGGATGAACTGATATCCACGCCTATCATGGGTGGAGTTTTGGTCTGCAAAAAGTCCAGCGGGATGTCGAAATTCACTTTAGGCATAGGCCGTTTCAAGCTTTTTCGTATAAAGTGGTTTAAATCCTAGCAATAACTATAAATTCTGTAAAGCTATTTTTAAGGGGTTATTTATATTCGTGAAGCCGATATAATTTCGCGCACCATACCACCATTTTCTCCTTTCGGACAAACTGCACATGCCTTTCCGTCGCTGGGTTCTACCTGTTTTTATCACGCTGACCCTGTTTTTACTTCCTGCCATATTATTTGGTTTGGCTGTAATGCTGGCTTATCCGACTTTGCCTTCGCTGGAAGTGCTTACCGATTATCGCCCGAAAATCCCACTGAGGGTTTACAGCGCGGAAGGTATTCTGCTCAGCGAATTTGGTGATGAACGGCGCGCTTTAATAAAAATATCCGAAGTACCGGACGTGATGAAAAAAGCCATTTTAGCCGCCGAGGATGACCGATTCTACCAACATGGCGGTGTCGACTATATTGGGGTGCTGCGCGCGGCAATTAATAATTTCACCTCCGGCGGCGCAAAACAAGGGGCCAGCACCATCACCATGCAGGTGGCACGCAATTTTTTTCTATCCAAAGAAAAAACCATGACGCGCAAATTTAACGAGATGCTGCTCGCTTTCAAAATTGAACATAGTTTGAGCAAAGACGAAATTTTGCAGCTTTATTTCAACCAGATTTATCTCGGTCAGCGCGCTTACGGTTTTGCGGCTGCCGCTCAAATATATTTTGGCAAGCCTCTCGGCCAGGTTACAGTTGCCGAAGCGGCCATGCTCGCCGGATTGCCCAAAGCGCCTTCCTCCTATAATCCGGTAGTCAACCCCAAACGCGCCAATTTACGCCAGTCTTACGTTTTACGCCGTATGCGCGAACTGAATTTCATTAATGATGAGCAGCTCCAACTTGCCCAACAACAGCATATCGCGGTCAAGCGCGGCAATCAGGAATTCAGGGTAAAGTCCGACTACATCTCGGAAATGGTCAGACAGGCGGTTTATGAAAAGTATCTGGAAGATACTTACACGCAAGGTTTCAAGGTCTACACCACCATTCGCCAGCAGGATCAGCTCGCCGCTTATCAGGCGGTGCGCAAAGGCGTACTGGAATACGACCGTCGCCACGGTTACCGCGGCCCTGAAGGCTTTGTTGATTTGAAAAAAAGCAGCAATGAAGAATATCTGGAGGAAGTGCTGCAGGAGGTTGCAGACAACGATGATTTGATTCCCGCCGTCGTGTTGGAGGCCTCACCTAAACTGGTTCGCGCCTATTGCAAGGGCGGAGAGGCGGCAGAAGTCAGCGGCGATGCGTTGCAGTTTGCGCAACGTGCTTTGGGTAACAAGGTTGCATTGAACCAGCGCATCATCAAAGGCTCAATCATACGGTTGCAAAAGGATGAAGGGGGTGCTTGGCTAATAAGCCAAATTCCGCAGGTGGAGGCCGCCTTCGTATCCGCCGATCCGCGTGATGGCTCCATCCGCGCGCTTGTTGGCGGCTTCAACTTTAGCCGCAACCAGTTCAACCGTATCACGCAAGCCTGGCGGCAGCCCGGCTCGAGCCTGAAGCCTTTTATTTATTCGGCTGCGCTGGAGAAAGGTTTCACGCCATCCACGGTAATCAATGATGCTCCCTTGCTGTTCGATGCCGAGCAGACCGGCAGCGAACCTTGGCAGCCCAAGAATTACGATGGCAAATTCGACGGCCCCATGCGTATGCGCCAAGGGCTGACCAAATCGAAGAATATGGTTTCCATACGCATATTGCAGTCGATTACGCCGCAATATGCGCAGGACTACATCACCAAATTCGGCTTTGATGCTGCCAAGCATCCCCCTTACTTGACCATGGCGCTGGGGGCCGGTTCCGCCACCCCGCTACAGATGCTGGCTGGTTACTCGATTTTTGCCAACGGCGGTTTTCGCGTAGTACCTTACTTTATCCAGCGTATCGAAGACGCTCAGGGCAATGTGTTAAGCAAAACCAAGCCGGTTATAGCGGGTGAAGATGCGGATCAGGTCATAGATGTGCGCAACGCTTTTACTATGGTAAGCATGATGCAGGACGTTGTAAGGCACGGCACTGCAACCCGGGCCATGCAACTTGGACGACAGGATCTGGCGGGCAAAACCGGAACCACCAGCGATTCCATCGATGCGTGGTTTTGCGGTTTTCAACCAACCATGGTCGGTATCTCATGGATGGGTTTTGACCAGCCCCGCAGTCTGGGCGACAAGGAAACCGGTGGCGGTGCAGCCTTGCCGATATGGATCAGCTACATGGAGAAAACTCTAAAAGATGTGCCACAAGCCGCTTATGCCATGCCAGAAAATATGGTTGCCATGCGCATCAACGAGGAAGGGCACCCCGATAAAAATGGCTCGCTGGTAGAGTATTTTTATCAAGAAAACACACCACCCGAGCAGGTTATGCCTCCCCACGCACCGAATGAAGAAACTAGGCCGGCAGACACCGTCAAGGACCAACTGCTCTGACCCGGCATGCACAAAGAGCACATCACCATGAGTCACACCGGCAAGCGTGACCTGATGCGCGAACAACTGGCGCATCGGGCAGCAAAGCTTATGGCTGAAGACGGCATAACCGACCATGCATACGCCAAACGCAAGGCCGCCAAACAATTAGGTGCGAGCGGCACACACCATCTGCCCAGCAATGAAGAAATAGATGCCGCGTTGCGCAGTTTTCGCCAACTATTTCAGCATGAGACCCACCCGAAAATCCTGCGCCGCCTGCGCGAAGATGCTCTCGCCAGCATGCGCATGCTGGCGCAGTTCCACCCTTGCCTTACCGGTTCGGTATTAAGTGGCGCAGCGGGAAAACAATCGGACATCAACCTGATACTGTTCAGCGATGATGGAAAATCCATACTGATATTTTTGCTCAAAAATAACCTGGCTTTTAAGGATGGCGAATGGAAAATTCATTTTGGCGGGCGCGAGGAGATCGTGCCGAGCTATACACTAACTGGCGAATCCGGTGTACAAACCCACCTCGTGCTGCTGCCGGAAAACGCGCGGTTCGACGGTAGCCGCAAGCTGGAAACACATGCCGATATCGCCGAAGTTGAAGCATTGTTAGGCTTGCAGAGCCAACCCGACTGTTAATTTATCCTAGAAAACGCAGTTGGCGGGCTTGTAGATGCGAATTCATCCTGATGAACCAACTAGCCATCTGACTAAGCGCGGTGAAACATGCGCTAAGTCATTGGTTAACGAAAAACACGAAATAAAACATGAAGCTGCATTGGCTCGGGGATTCACCTGATAGGTATCAATTTATCGCATGGAGTCCTTTGAATTACTTCGTGACTTTCGTGACTTGTCGTGGACAACTGATCTTTTCAGGTTCATTCGCACGAACAACAGGTTATGTACGAATAAATTCGCACCTACGAGAACAGCATAATCCGTTGAAATATCAGAGTGTTCTTCGTTAACTGCGGTTTTTAGGTTTATAGGGGTACACCTTTCATCATGATATGTTTAGAGGTGCCCTTAAGAACATGTATCACCGTTTTCGGATAATCGTGACCGTTAGCGGTATCGTGCGCGTGTGCTATCGGATAATCCGCATCACTTCCGGTATCTTGCGCAGGCTGCGGATAATATTGGCGAGGTGCAGGCGGTTATTCACCTGCAGCGTAAAATGCAACGCGGTGTATTCACCCTCATTGGTGAAATTGACATTTTCGATGTTGGATTCCGCTTCCGCAATCGCGGCGGCAACTTTTGCCAGTACGCCGCGCTGGTTGGCTACTACCAGCTTGATGCCGACATCGAAGGGGCGAGTAATATTTTTGTCCCACACCACATCCAGCCACTGCTCACCGCTACTGCGCCCTTTGCGCAATACCGGACAGTCGTGGGTATGCACCATCAGCCCCTGACCGCTCTTGATCACACCGATGATCGGGTCACCGGGAATCGGGCGGCAGCACTTGGCGAATTGCACCGCCATGCCTTCCGTGCCCTGTATCGTGATAACCGGGTTGGCCGCTGTTTCATTTGGCACCGCTTCGCCTACACGCGCCAGTTGCCGCGCCACCACCATATTGAGGCGGCGGCCCAAGCCGATATCGGCCAGAATATCCTGGCGCGATTTCGCACCTGTATCCTTGAGCAGCTTACCCCAGTGCGCATCATCCATGTCTTGCGGTTTAATTCCCAGGGCGTGCAGGGCCTGATTAAGCAGGCGTTCACCGAATTGTGCGGATTCGCCGGACTGCATGGTCTTGAGGAAATGGCGGATGTGGCTGCGTGCCTTGCTGGTGGCCACATAACCCAGCCAGGCCGGGTTCGGTTTGGCATGCGGCGCGGTGACGATCTCCACCCGTTCGCCATTCCTGAGTTCGGTGCGCAACGGCACCAGTTCATGATTGACCTTTACGGCAATGCAGTGGTTGCCGATGTCGGTATGCACGCTGTAGGCAAAGTCCACCGCAGTTGCGCCGCGCGGCAGCGCAAGTATTTTGCCTTTGGGTGTGAATACATATACTTCGTCGGGGAACAGGTCCACCTTGAGGTGCTCCAGAAATTCTGAAGAATCGCTGCTCTGGCTCAGGCTTTCCAGCAGTTCCTGCAACCATTGATGGGTCTTCTTGTGCAGATCGTTGATCGAAAAATGCCCACTCTTGTATAGCCAGTGCGATGCCACGCCAGCGGCGGCAATCCTGTGCATTTCGTGCGTGCGTATCTGGATTTCGATGGGCGTGCCGAACGGCCCGAACAGTGTGCTGTGCAGCGACTGGTAGCCGTTCACCTTGGGGATGGCGATGTAATCCTTGAACTTGCCTGGGATCGGCTTATACAAGCCGTGCAGTGTGCCCAACGCCACATAGCAGGAAGCGAAATCGTTGACCAGCACACGGAAACCGTAAATATCCAGCACCTCGGCAAAGGCCAGCGACTTGCTCTGCATCTTCTTGTAGATGCTGTAGATGTTTTTCTCCCGGCCGGTGACGTCGGCCGGAATGTTGAACTCTTCCAGCCGCTGCCGGATCGCGTCGAGTATCTTGCTGACCACTTCGCGGCGGTTGCCGCGCGCCACCTTGAGCGCCTTGGCCAGCACCGCATAGCGGTTGGGATGCAGGTGTTTGAAACTCAAATCCTGCAGCTCGCGGTAAATATCGTTCAGGCCGAGGCGGTTGGCGATCGGCGCGTAGATTTCCATGGTCTCGCGGGCGATGCGCTCACATTTGTCGTGCGCCATCGATTCCAGCGTGCGCATGTTGTGCAGACGGTCGGCCAGTTTGATGAGAATGACGCGCACATCGCGCGCCATCGCCAGCAGCATCTTGCGAAAATTTTCTGCCTGCGCGTCCTCGCGGGTTCCGAACAGGACCCGATCCAGCTTGCTCAGCCCATCGACCAATTCCGCGACCGGCTTGCCGAATTTTTCGGCGACCTGTTCGTTGGTGACCTCGGTGTCTTCCACCACATCGTGCAGCAACGCGGCGATGATCGCCTGGGCATCGAGACGCAAGACGGCGAGGATGCGCGCGACGGCAAGCGGGTGGGAGATATACGGATCGCCGGACTGGCGCGTCTGGCCCTGGTGCGCGGCGTGGCTGAATGCTATCGCATCGCGGACGTAGCCGACGTCCTCCGGTTTAAGGTAGGCTGAAACTTCTCCGATAAGCAGATCTGTGTCGGCCATGCAAAATCACTGTATTACGCCTGGCCGCGGTTGAGAATTTCCTTGCCCACTTTGCCCTCGCTGATCTCGCGCAGCGCGACGACGGTAGGTTTGTCATTGCTCTCTTCGACCAGATGGTTTGCGCCGTTGGCCAACTGGCGCGCGCGGTAGGCGGCGGCCAGCGTCAGTTCAAAGCGGTTCGGGATTTGCGTGAGACATTCTTCGACGGTAATGCGTGCCATGATTTACTCCGGATTCTGTAACTGGTTGATTAATGCCTGATGGCGCGCCAATTGCGTTGCGCCTCTCAACCTGGCGGAAAGGGCCACCGCATTGAGTTCGCGTAGCGCCTCGTTCAGGTTGTCGTTGATAATAACATAATCGAATTCGGCGACATGG
>Ga0154345_117_pt1 | contig 48553 bp, 46 predicted proteins | sample RifGroA2_FD_115873 | JGI IMG/M metagenome (GOLD analysis project Ga0154345, IMG submission 115873) | Gallionellales bacterium GWA2_55_18 | reverse complement strand
CTCAAAATGCTCATTTACTCTATGTAAACTCCGCTTTTTCGCCCGATTTTTCCTTGCACTGCATCCCTTGATCGCTTTGTGACACAGTAAGACTAAGCGCGATGAAATATGCGCTAAGTCATTGGTGGCGGATTCAACTCTGAAGTGCAACTTTTGTAAGTTGGCTATTCGTCACCGAGGTGCAGCTGCAAGTCTTCCGCCGCCTTGCCGGTTTCCGGGTCTATCCAGTCGGCCATGCCGATAGCCGCTTCCGCATCTGCCAGCGATTCGCTTTCTTCGTAGCCGGTATCGTTCTGGTCTCGCATGTCCTGCATCGTTTCGAGCAGCGTCGGAAAGGGGCCGCACATTTCGCCGGTGGATTTATCCTGCCAGTAGAAACCATCGGGTTGTTCAATCACCCGTGTCCGGTTATAGATGGATGGGGTTTGTGGAATGGTTATGGTCATGGTCACCTCCAAGTTTTGTTCAAATTCTATACCTCTTTTGGGTTTCGAGTGAGCGGCAGGTATTCTGGGGGTGCAATCAAAAGTGGTTTAATTCGGGCGAAAAATTAGCGACCGCGATATCTTTCGCAAGCGGGAGAGGGGGGCGCTGAATTTTGTGGCTAATCAGAAGAGAGGAAGCTTGGCGGTGAGGGCGATTCCCGCTTGGTTAGCGAGCTATTGATGCGCGTATTGTCGCCCAATCATAGGGCAGCGGCGGAAAAGATGGAGCGGATTGCAGTTGTGCCTTAAGGGCTGCTGCGCGTTCCGCGCTGGCCGGATGCGTGGAAAGCAGGCTCAACCCGCCCGGCAAGTCGCCTTGCTGCCCAGACAGCGTTTCGAAAAAACTAGCCATGCCGCGCGGATCGATTTTTGCCGCCAATAAACGCTGGTATCCTCCGGCATCGGCAGCGGCTTCCTGGGCGCGCGAGAATTGCATACCAGCCAGCCCTTTTAGCCACTCTCCGGCAACTCCCCCGCCCACGTCGCCTGTGACGGCGATCCAGACAGCCGTAAAACCCAGTTCCTGCGCCAGTCCGCGCAACGCGTGGCGCTGTTCGGCATGTTCGATCTCATGCGCCAGCACACCGGCCACTTCCTCGGCGGAAGCTGTTTTCTCGATCAGTCCGCGATGCACGACAATGAAGCCGGCCGGCATGGCAAAGGCATTGACGCTGGGGTCGTCCGCCAGGGAAAAGCGATAGCTGTATGGCGTAGGTCGCGCCTGCGCGAGGCGCGTCCCGATTTCCTCAAGAAAGCGGTTTGCGGCAGTGCCTTTGATCAATTTAAGCCGGGCGCTCTGCATCTGCCACAGTTGCTCGCCCAGATTTATTTCCTGCGCGGCGGGTATGCGCGCTACCACGGCATCGACAATCTTGGCGCGGAAAGCGAAAAACAATGCCAGCAGCAGCAACGGCAGTCCAATGGACAGAAACAGCGCGCTCCAAAGCCAGCGGCGCGTTGATGAATCTCGCTGTACAGTGATAGACGGCAGCCATGCGGCAAGAGTGGCGGCTGTTTCCGGCTCAAGCAGCATCGCGCAATGGCCTGCGGGCGCTTGCCATTCCAGCAATAACCCGTATCCCTGACGGCGCGCGGCTACCTCGCTGCGGTTGACTGCGACGACCCCCGGCCAGCCTTCGATATGGAGTTGTTCACCCGCAAGGCGCAGTTGCACCGACCCCCCTTCTGGAGGCAGGCCAGACCCGAAGCAGCGTGCGGGTAATGGTTCAGTCGTCACCGTTTAGCAGGCTACCAATCAATCCGCCCTGCTCGCCGCCGGAACCACCACCGCCTTTTCTGACCGGGGCTGCGGCAAAGATGCGCGAGGCCAGCCGCGCGAATGGCAGCGATTGCAGCCACACCGTGCCCGGTCCGCGCATGACCGCGAAGAACAGCCCTTCGCCGCCAAACAGCGCGGTCTTGACGCCGCCGACGAACTGGATATCGAAGTCGACGCTCGGTGTATAAGCCACCACGCAACCCGTATCCACGCGCAATGTCTCGCCGGGGGCGAGGTTGCGTTCCATCACCGCGCCGCCGGAATGTACGAAGGCCAAACCGTCTCCTTCCAGCTTTTGCATGATGAATCCCTCACCGCCGAAAAACCCTGCCCCCAGCTTTTTCTGGAACGCGATGCCGAGCGACACGCCCTTGGCCGCGCACAGGAAAGCATCCTTCTGGCAGATCATCGTGCCGCCGTATTTTTTCAGATCGAACGGGATGATCTTGCCGGTATAGGGTGCGGCAAAAGCCACTTTTTTCTTGCCTTGCCCCTTGTTGGTAAAGATCGTGGTGAACAGCGATTCGCCGGTAACCAGACGCTTGCCCGCGCCGAGCAATTTGCCGAAGATGCCGCCCTGTTGCGCCGAGCTGTCGCCGAACACGGTATCCATCTGGATGCCGTCTTCCATGTACATCATGCTACCAGCCTCGCCGATGGCGGCTTCGCCCGGATCAAGCTCGATCTCGACAAATTGCATGTCGTCGCCGCGCAGATAATAATCAATTACATCCATTGCCATGTTGTCCTCCAGTTTGTAGTTGAAAATCCGGTTTATTTACCGCCGCCATAACCAACGGCTCACCCGGCGCATTTTATCGGGTTTGGCATAATTTTTGGGGATATCAGTCGAATTGGCAGGGCAATCGCATCAAAACTAAAGCGCGGTGAAGGGGTAAATCGCAACTGACGCTATAGATTGACGGATTGTTTCCGATAACCCATTTTTTCTCGGAGAAAAGTGATGGGGGGTAATAAGCACGATGTTGCTGGCAAGCACTTGTCGTTGATAGAGGCTTTTGGCGGTATACCAGATCCGTGCTTAGCGGGAAGATAAAAACACAATTTGGTGGAAATGTTGGTGGTGACAATGTTGGTGGTGACAGGGTGCGTTTTAAAGTGTTGGACGAACAGAGTGCAATTTTCGAGGTTGGCTACAGAGCGGCGTGAAAGCGCCGTTAACTTGGAAGGACAATAGCTTTCAAGTGGATGGAAATGCACAAGGAAAGCGGATTGTGTGGAAATGTGCTTGAAGTGGCGTAGCGTCTGGAGCGTCACCCCGAGGTGAGGGCTCGTGCTGCAAGGCTGTTTGATGCGCTGGAGAACGGTTAATCTGTGTAATCTGCGGGCAACTATTTTTTCAGGTTTAAGTAATCACCGTAGGACATGCGCGCCCGGTGCGCTCGCGTAATTCGGAAATTTCCAGTGCGATGCTGATAAGTTCTGCGAGCGCCTCTTGTGCGTCGAGGTGATGCTGCGCGATATCCGGCTCAAAGGATTCCAGATAGATGCGCAGTGTCGCGCCCTCGGTGCCTGTGCCGGACAGCCGGAACACGATACGCGAGCCGTCGGTAAAGCCGATGCGCACGCCTTGGCCGGTACTGATGCTGCCATCGACCGGATCGGTGTAGCTGAAATCGTCGCAGAACAGCACCTTGTAATTGCCGAAATGTGCTTCCAACAAGTCACCAAAACGGTCATGCAGCAGCTTCATCACACCGTTGGCCGCATCAATGGGAATGCCTTCGTAGTCGTGGCGCGAATAGACGTTGCGCCCGAAGCGCGCCCAGTGCTCTCGCACAATGCCCTCCACAGGTTGCTTGCTCACCGCGAGAATGTTCAGCCAGAACAGCACCGCCCACAGCCCGTCCTTCTCGCGCACATGGTCGGAGCCGGTGCCGAAACTCTCCTCGCCGCACAGCGTCACCTTGCCCGCATCCATCAGGTTGCCGAAGAATTTCCAGCCGGTCGGCGTTTCATAACAGGGAATGTTGAGCGCTACGGCCACGCGATCTGCCGCCGCGCTGGTCGGCATCGAGCGCGCGATGCCCGCCAGGCCTAGTTTGTAGCCCGGCACGAGATGCGCGTTGGCGGCGATGATGGCGAGGCTGTCGGAAGGCGTGACGAAGAAATGCCTGCCGAGGATCATGTTGCGGTCGCCGTCGCCGTCCGAAGCCGCCCCAAAATCCGGGGCGTTGTCGCCATACAGCACTTCAACCAGTTCATGCGCGTAAGTAAGGTTCGGGTCGGGATGTCCGCCACCGAAATCCGGCAACGGTTCGGCGTTGATCACGCTGTCTGGAGACGCGCCTAGACGGTTAATGAAAATCTCGCGCGCATACGGCCCGGTGACGGCATGCATGGCATCGAATTTGATGCGAAATCCGTTTGAAAGAAGTGCGCGAATTGCGGCAAAGTCGAACAGCGATTCCATCAATTCGGCGTAGTCGCCGACCGGATCGATCACCGACACAGTCATATCGCCGAGCTTGCTGTCACCGATCTTGTCCAGTGAAATTTCCTGCGCGATATCGGCGATGCGGTACTGCGAAATCGTTTTGCTCGCGGCATAAATCGCCTCGGTAATTTTTTCTGGCGCCGGGCCGCCGTTGGCGGTGTTGTACTTGATGCCGAAATCGCCGTCCGGCCCGCCCGGATTGTGGCTGGCGGACAGGATGATGCCGCCGTAAGTCCGGTATTTTCGGATCACGCAGGAGGCCGCAGGGGTCGAGAGGATGCCGCCCCTGCCGACCAGCACGCGCCCGAAACCATTGGCTGCGGCCATTTTTAAAATGATCTGGATCGCTTCACGGTTGTAATAGCGCCCGTCTCCGCCCAGCACCAGCTTCGCATTCTGCGGCACTGCAATGCTGTCGAAAATGGATTGCACGAAATTTTCCAGATAATGCGGCTGGCAAAAAATCCCCACGCGCTTGCGCAGCCCGGAAGTCCCGGGTTTCTGGTCGCTAAAGGGGGTGGTGGAAACTGAGCGGACTTGCATTTTAACTCCTCCCGTTTGTCGTAATTTTCGCTCGGCATATTATCACTTGTAATAGAGTAATTCCGGCGTAAAAGCGAAGCGGCAATGTGTGTAATCTGCGTCAGGAGTTTTTTCCGTAATATTTGTTTATTACTCGTTCAAGATAACCGCTGTCGAATTTTACAGCGGTTTTATCCAAGATAGGGCGTATCGCACAAGTATCTATGGGGTATCCTGAACCGCGCTCAATTACATCGTATATCGCTCGCTTGCCGACAACATGCTCCATTACGCCAACGATGTCAGCCATTGAATAACTGGCCGGGTTGGCGATGTTGAGCGTGATATTGCGTGCTGTTTTGTTGGCGATCAGATGCCCGGTTATGGTTACCACATCGTCCACGTCGATAATATTGCGCTCGGCATTCCTCCATAAATGAAAAGCTTCACTGCGTGCGATGCGCGCATACAGAAAATTGAGCAGGGTATGCGGGTTCGGTGTTTTTCCCGCGACTTGCGGTAGCCGAAAAATCAGGTAGTGCGGATGCGCAGAAACCAGTTGCTCCATTGCCAATTTGTGCTGTACATAAGGTGTGTTTTTCGCTTCCGGGTCGGCAACGCTGCAAGTGCCAAAATACACAAAGGTGCCGACATGCCTGGCTAGCTGCAAAGCCTCCATAAGGCGCTCTTGCTCGCGCGCAAATTCGTGCACGTCGGTGCAACCTGAGTTGGAAACTCCCGCAGCATAAATGCACACATTTTTGCGCTGAGAAAATAAGGGGGAGAATGCTTGTGCCAGTAAACCAGAGCCAATGATCATGATGTTAAATGAAGTTAATAAGTATCGATGGGGAGCAATGGCAGTTCCATCCAGTGGTACGTTATTTTGCCAGAAAATCGGGGAAATCTTCTTGCAACAAGCTGCAGATTCGTTATTTTAAGAACCATGTCATTGGCTAGTTTCAAATTAATCTGCGTTTCCCTAGAGGGTTTCAAGACCTCATTGCTCTGAGTCCACAGCAGCTCCCGGATACCCCCTCAACCAGCGTCGATCACCGCACAAAATTGGGCAATGCGGGCTTCACCCTCTTTGACGTGTGAACCAAACTATTTTTTCAGTACAAATCGGCTGGATAAAAAAGTAACCGGAACCGTCACGATAATCACAACGGCCATCGCCCATGCGGGAGGCAGTCCCAATTGTCCAACGAGAGCCCAGAGAATTGACGCTCCAAGGAAATACTGTGCAACATAAACAAGGGGAAATTTGAGGAAGCTGTGCAACGAAACTTTCTTCCTGAATACAAAGAATACATTCATGAAGTAGGAGTTAACCACGGCAACACAATACGAGAGAGTGTAGGCGTAAAGGTATGTCATGAAAGGAAGTAACAGCAAAAATACCACATAAGCAACCGACGTATTGCTTATACCAACCAGCAGGAAGCGAAAGAATTCGCTGTGGGCACTTTTTTTGACAAATCTTCTCAACGGTTTCAAGCCGATCCAATGCAATGGAGGGTGGCGAAATTATGCCGTAGTCGCGTAAAATCGGTTAGCCAGTTCGCACATTACCAGAATTAGACACCCATGACACAACACCTTCCGCCAATACGGTTCGCCGCAAAATGTTATGAGTGCCGCGCATGAAATTTTGCATCAAATGTCAGCGCAGTTTCTTCGCCACGGATTGGCGTTGTCCGCATTGCGGCCATACGCCGACCGAACGCGATGGATTCCTTACTTTTGCTCCGCAGCTTGCCATGCAGAACGACGGCTTCAATCCAAGGTTCTTTCAATTGATGGTCGAAGTTGAGCCAACGCATTTCTGGTTCATATCGCGTAACCGCATTCTGGGCGATGTGTTGCGAAAGCGTTTCGCCGCCCCATCGCAAGTGCTGGAGATCGGTTGCGGCACCGGCTTCGTGCTGTCCGGCCTGCGCACCATGTTCCAGCAGGCCAACCTGAGTGCCAGCGATATCTATACCGAAAGTCTGAGTTACGCCGCACGGCGTGTGCCGGACGCTTTACTGTTCCAGATGGATGCACGCCATATCCCGTTCCGCAATGAGTTTGATCTGATCGGCGCGTTTGATGTTCTGGAACATATCGAAGACGACAAAGCAGTGTTGGCGCAACTGTTTCAGGCGTGCAAAACCGGCGGCGGAATAGCACTTACCGTCCCGCAACATCGTTGGCTGTGGAGCCGCATGGACGATTTCGCGCATCACAAACGGCGCTATACGCGCGGCGAACTGGTTGAGAAGCTGAAACACGCGGGTTTCAGGGTCGAATACACGACTTCGTTCATTTTTCTATTACTGCCATTGATGTTGGCAGCACGGTTGCTGCACAAACCAGCAGGCGCCGAAATGGAAGACCAGATGAACGCAGCCGGTCTGAGCATCGGCAAGTTAACCAACTGGGTGTTGAGCATAGTGATGTCAGTCGAACGCGCCCTGATACGTGTCGGCCTGCGCCTGCCTCTCGGCGGGTCACTGCTGGTAATCGCCAGAAAACCCATAACTGCCGATAACCATTAGAATGCGCAACATGAAACCGAATACACCGCTCATCTCCGTCGTCATTCCCGTTTACAAGGCCGAAAATTGCCTTGATGAACTGTATCGTCGTCTGGTGCAAGCGCTGGAAACCATCACCCACAATTTCGAGATCGTGCTGGTAGAAGATTACGGTGGCGACAGATCATGGGAGATAATCGGATACCTGTCCAGGCAAGACGCACGTGTCAAAGGCATTCAATTCAGCCGCAACTTTGGCCAGCACTACGGCATTACCGCCGGATTGGACCATTGCGACGGCGACTGGGTGGTGGTAATGGATTGCGACTTGCAAGACCGCCCGGAAGACATCACACGCCTGTATACCAAAGCACAGGAAGGTTACGATGTGGTGCTGGCCAGACGCGGAAGAAGGCAGGACCCACCACTCAAACGCCTCACCTCGTGGCTGTTCTACAAGGTATTCAGCTATCTCGCCGAGATCGAATATGACGCGCAAACCGGAAATTTTCGCATCATGTCGCGCAAGGTGGTTAAGAACCTGCGCAACATGCGTGAGCAATTGCGTTTTTTCGGTGGTCTGGTGCAATGGTTGGGCTTCCCCACTGCGAGCATAGACGTAGAGCACGCCGAGCGCTTCGAGGGTGCATCCACTTATACTTTTGCCAAACTGTGGAAGCTGGCAATGGAAACCATCATCGCTTATTCCGACAAACCGTTACGTTTGGCGGTGCGCTTCGGCTTCCTGATGGCATTGCTGGCGTTCTGTTATGGCTTATATATTCTTGTCCTGTCAAAATTTTATAGCATCCCGATCATGGGCTGGACCAGCTTGATCGTATCTTTGTATTTCATCGGCGGCATCATCATTTCCATTCTCGGTATCATCGGCATCTATCTCGGCAAAACCTTCGATGAGAGCAAGAAGCGACCGCTCTATATCATCCGACGCATGACTTTTGATGAAAACGATTAAAGATACCCCCTGGGATGCCGCTGCATTCGGCATGCACACCGCCGAGATCGTCGAATACAGTGATGCTGCCTTGCAGCACGCGTTGCAGATGCCGGGACACTACACCATCAAAGTCGATCCACTGGCGGATAAACGCCTGTTGCATGAGCAAGGTTTCTATTATTGCGATACCTTGATCGAGCCGTATTGCGCTGCACCAAACTTGAAAAGCGTCACGCATCCAAATGCCACTATCTCCAAACAAACTGACTGGAAAGGCCTGCTGACGATCTGCCACGGCGCTTTCACGCACGGGCGTTTCCATCGCGATTTTAACCTGGATAAAGCGCACGCTGATCTGCGTTACGATAACTGGCTGCGCCAGTTATACGAGAACGATGCAGTATACGGCCTGCTCTGGTGCGGAGAATTGGCAGGCTTCATAGCCCATTCCGACAACAAACTGGTACTGCATGCGGTGGACGAATCGCATCGCGGCAAAGGCCGGGCAAAATACTGGTGGAGCGCGGTGAGCGCCGAACTATTAGCTGCTGGCCATACTGAAGTGGAAAGCTCGATTTCCGCCGCAAACCTCGCGGCGCTCAATCTTTATGCATCGCTATGCTTCTCGTTTCGCCACCCGCTGGACGTCTATCACCGATTGGTCGAATAGCCGCTCACGGTCGCGTATTGCACGCCTCGCCGCGACAAAGCAAATAGAGATCGTCCCCACCCAACCGGTATTTTTTATACACCTGCCCTGGTGTCTCATCGACGCTGAGCGCCACCACAAAACCGGAAGACCAGTTGGCAGGTGGCAATTGCAGCACCGGCGCCGGGACGCGCCGCTTGTTCAGATACGCGGTCACGCTCAAACCGGCAGCGCTCGAATTGGTGGTGTAGAGCGGCTGTTTTTGCACCAGCGTCAGAATATCGGCAGCGGTCTCGTCGTAGTTTTGCCCGCGATAATGGCTCTGATAGTAAGGGAAGACAACCAAAGCCACCGCAAACTTCAGCACCAGCGCCGCGATGATCCATTTGCGCGCCAGCATCAACGCCGCCTCTCCAGATTGCCAGATGATGCGTGCTGCAACGAGCGCCAGCAACGGATAGATAGGCATCAGATAGCGCATGCCGCCGCGCGGTGAGACCCAGTAGGGCAGAAAATTCAGCAGGAACATCCAGCAGGCCGAGATGAACAGCAACTGGTGCGTGGCAGAAACTTCCTTCCGGTTGCGCTTGCGCAGCCAGAGATAGATTGCCAGCAGCGTCAGCGGTGACAGCCAAACCAACACCTCGATTGGGAAACCGGTCAATTTACCCGCATACTCGAAGAGCGTCGGCTTGACGAACTTGTAAGTCAGCTCATCGAACATGCGCTTGCCTTGCGCACTCCCGCCCGGAATGATGGCGTACCAGATGAAGGGGCCTGCATAGGTAAGCAACAAGATCGGCAAGGTGCGCCAGTGCAACAGGAAGCGGCGCTGCTGTGCGTCGAATAACAGTACGAATAACACGCCGCCGTAAAAAATGTATGCCGTGAGTGCCTTGCTCAGAAACGCACAGCTAAGCAACACACCAGATAAAGCCAGCATCGGGGTACGCTGTTCACGTACCCCCACCCACAATGTTGCGATGGCGGAGAAGATGAACATCGCATAATTAGGATCGACATAACTCAACCAGCCGTGATACAGCAACACATCGGCCATGGTGAGATACCCCAGTGCGGCGAAAGCGCCGAATGTCTTGTCCTGAAACAGACGCCCCGCCACCCAGGCCAGCACCAAAGCGGTGGTTAGCGTCGAACAGACAGTGAGCACGCGGATAACAATGAGCACATGCTCCCATCCAAACAGGGCCGAGAAAGGCATGATCAGCCAGTTAAATAATGGGTTGTGCTGCATATCCATCCCATACATATACTGCTTCAACCAGGCTCCGCGTTCCCACATCTCCTGCGAGACCATCGGAAAGATACCCTCTTCGCCTACATAATAGAAAAACAATGTGGGCAAGAAGCTAAGTGCCGCGATAGCAAACAGCAACCAGTATCGTTTTTCGTTATCGGAAAGTTTGTTTAGAGCAGGCATGTTTGTTCTCACCGGAAAAAGACGATCACTTCACACATTCCATGATGATATGCGTGTAGGGGATATGCAGCAGGTCATGACGGATGGATACGCGCACCTCGTCGAATCGCGACTTGGCCAGATCGGCATAGCCTTTTTCGTCACGCACGAATTGCCCCCTGTCTCTCGACAGCAGATATTTTGTCGCACTTGACTGACCATCCACATAACAGCCGTCGAAGGTGGCTAGTCGCCCGCCTTTCTTGAGCGCACGCTTGGAAATTTCGAACAGGCGAATGGCCTCTACATCTTCGAGGTGATGCAGAATACCGATCGCTAGCACGATGTCAAATGACTCAGGCTGCTCCAAGAACACTTGCGCCTCGGAAACACGCTGGCAAAAGAATTGTCCGCGATGACCATAACGCCGTGTCGCAGATTCGATATAAAACGGGTTGAAATCAAAACCAAAATAATCCATCTGCGGAAGGTGATCGAGAATATTTCCCGGGCCGCAGCCGATATCGAGTATGCGCATACCTTCAACAGGACGTACATACTGGTTCACGAAAACAGATTGACTATTCTGTGCACCAACCAAGGTGGAGAACAGCTTATAGACGAGCGGCTGTTCGAGTATCGAGTTGAGTTTCATCGGGCCGGGTAATATTTAGAAAAACCCCCGGATCGCCGTGCTGATACGCGCGACATCCGCATCATCCATCTCATAATGTAGCGGCAGACGCAGCAGGCGTTCGCTCAAACTATCCGTCACCTGCATGTTGCCGCTCACGCGGCCATATTTGTGCCCGGCGGGAGAGGAATGCAGCGGCACATAATGGAACACCGGGTAGATGTCTTGCGCCTTGAGATGCGCGATCAATGCCGTGCGTGTGGCGAGGCTATCAAGCAGAATATAGAACATGTGACCGTTGCTATCGGCATCGAAGCGCGGCAAGCGCAGCTTTCCGGCCTTTTCGAGTAATGCCAGTTGCTCTGCGTACGCAGAGCAGATGCGGCAGCGCTGGGCGGTGATCTCGTCGGAGTGCTCTAGTTGCGCATAAAGGAAGGCGCTCACCAGCTCTCCCGGCAGGTACGAAGACCCGATATCCACCCATGTGTATTTGTCCACTTCACCGCGAAAGAACTGGCTGCGGTTGGTGCCTTTTTCCCGGATGACCTCGGCGCGCCCGACAAAACGCGCGTCATTCACCAGCAGCGCACCGCCCTCTCCACTGATGATGTTTTTGGTTTCGTGGAAACTCAAACAGCCGAAATGCCCAATAGTGCCCAGCGCTTTATCCTTGTAGGTGGAAAGCAATGCCTGTGCGGCATCTTCTACAACCAGCAAGCTGTGGCGCCGCGCGATATCCATGATCTCATCCATCTCACACGGCACACCTGCATAATGCACCGGCACAACGACCTTAGTTTTGGGAGTAATGGCGGCTTCGATCAGCATTTCATCGAGATTTAACGTGTCCGGACGGATATCCACGAATACCGGCACGGCACCGCGCAGCACAAACGCATTGGCGGTGGAAACGAAGGTATAGGACGGCAGGATGACCTCATCGCCGGGCTGGATATCGCACAGAATCGCCGCCATTTCCAGCGCAGCCGTGCAGGAATGGGTGAGCAGCGCCTTGCGGCATTCAAGGCGCTCTTCAAACCAGCGGTGGCAAAGTTTCGTATAAGTGCCGTCCCCGGAAAGGTGACCCCGCTCTACCGCATCGGCGATCAACGCCAGTTCACGGCCAATAATGAACGGTTTATTAAATGGGATATGTTTCATCAGAACAACGCAAAAATCTGTTACGCTATTTTACAGGTAAACACGGCGGGAAAACGCGATGGCGATTTATGCGGTGGGCGATGTGCAGGGTTGTTATGCCGAACTGGCGCGGTTGCTGGAGGATATCCGGTTCGACGTGGCGGCGGATAAGCTCTGGCTGGTCGGCGACCTAGTGAACCGCGGGCCGGAATCGCTGGCGGTGTTGCGGCTGGTCAAGTCGCTGGGCGACAGCGCGATCACCGTGCTCGGCAACCACGACCTGCATCTGCTCGCCGTCGCGGAAGGCGCGGCGGAGTTGCACCGTACCGACACGCTGGATGAGATACTCAACGCGCCGGATCGCGACGAACTGCTGTACTGGCTGCGCAACCGGCGACTGCTGTATGCGCAAGATGGCTATGTGCTGGTTCACGCCGGGCTGTTGCCGCAATGGAGCGTGATGCAGGCCGAGAGCCTGGCACGCGAAGTTGAAGCCGCGTTGCGCGGCAATGACTATGCCACCTTCCTTGCGCATATGTACGGCAACTCTCCGCACAACTGGGACGATGGTCTTTCCGGCTACAAGCGCCTGCGCGTCATCGTTAACGCCTTCACCCGCATGCGTATCTGCACAAAGGAAGGCAAGATGGAATTCAAGTTCAAGGGTGAAGTGCAGGACATCCCGAAAGGTTATCTGCCGTGGTTCGACGTTCCTCGGCGTGCCAGCATTCATTCAACAGTGATCTTTGGGCACTGGTCTGCGCTCGGTCTGCTGCATCGGGAAAACGTCATCGCACTCGATACCGGCTGCTTGTGGGGTGGCCCGATGAGCGCCGTCCGGCTGGATGACCGCCAACTATTTCAGGTGATCTGCACCAACCCTGTGGCGAAAGATTGGTGATATTTACTTGAATTTACGGTACCAGAGCAAGCGATGTCACCTTAAGGCAATAGCTCGACTCTAAAATGCAACTATTGTTGAATTGATTTTCCGTCTGATTTCGTTTAATTCTAAGCCGGACGAGCCGGAACCAAAAATGGGAAGCTGTTTTCCCGTAGGTTGGGCAAAGCGTAGCGTATCCAACATTAACAACGGCATTTTCACTCGTTGGGCACGCTACGGTAGGTATCATTTATCGCATGGAGTCCTTTGGATTTTTTCGTGTTTTTCGTGACTTTCGTGGACAACTGCTTTTTCTAGGTTAATTCCATACATGAAATAACTGAGTAAGCGCAGAAAAACCACTCTTCGCCTTGTCGTGACGGGTTAGACGTTGAAGCGAAAATGCATCACATCGCCGTCCTGCACAACATATTCCTTGCCTTCCACGCGCATCTTGCCTGCATCTTTTGCGCCATGTTCGCCTTTATATTTCACAAAATCGTCATAGGCGATCACTTCGGCGCGGATGAAGCCGCGTTCAAAATCATTGTGGATCACGGCGGCGGCTTTTGGTGCGGTGTCGCCCTTGTGGATGGTCCAGGCGCGCACTTCTTTGACACCGGCTGTGAAGTAGGTTTGCAAGCCCAATAACTTATAGCCGGTGCGGATCAGGCGATTCAGGCCGGGTTCGGCCAGACCCGCATCGGCCAGAAATTCCTGTTTGTCCGCATCGGAAAGCTCGGCGATTTCCGCTTCCAGTGCGGCGCAGATCGGCACGACCGGCGCGCCTTCTTTGGCGGCATATTCTTCCAGGCGGGCCAGCAGCGGGTTGTTGCTGAAGCCGCCTTCCGCGACATTGGCGACGTACATGGCGGGTTTGATGGTGAGCAGACACAGCGGCTGAAGCAATTCGAGTTGTGTCGCATCCAGCTTCATGGTGCGCGCCGGTTTGCCCTGATCGAGATGCGCGGAAACCTGCTCCAGTAGCGCGCCCAGTTTGGAGGCTTCCTTGTCGCCGGATCGCGATTGCTTGCTGTTGCGCTGCTGCGCTTTTTCTACGGTGGTCAGATCGGCCAGTGCGAGTTCGGTGTTGATGGTTTCGATATCGGAAATCGGATCGATTTTTCCCGCCACGTGGATCACGTTATCATCCTCGAAGCAGCGTACCACGTTGACGATGCCATCGGTCTCGCGGATGTTGGCGAGAAACTGGTTGCCCAACCCTTCGCCCTTGCTTGCTCCCGCAACCAGCCCGGCGATGTCCACGAATTCGGTGATCGCATATTGCATGCGTTGCGGCTTGACGATTTCCGCCAGCGCCGCCATGCGCGCATCCGGCACCTCGACGATGCCGACGTTCGGCTCGATGGTACAGAACGGGTAGTTCTCCGCCGCGATGCCCGCTTTGGTCAGTGCATTGAACAGTGTGGATTTACCCACGTTAGGTAAACCGACGATTCCGCACTTCAAACTCATGTTTGCTCCTTAACTTTTGCTGGATTAAAAACGGCGCGAATTGTAACACCCTTGGGGGATTGGCCTTGCCGGGAACGTAAACGCGGCGCATTTGTAGGGGCACGATTCATCGCACCCTTGTTCTGATGCCTGAATGGTTCAAGGCTTGCCGGTGGTTACCCGGCGGCGCTCAGGGTAGAAAACCTAAAACTGTTTATTCATGGACAACATGGCCTTGCATTTTTTGACTGCCTGATGGTTTAGGAGTGCCCACGCGGACAGAATGCAAAGCGTCAAACGCTGCTTTCAGATAGCCTATTACAAGGCTCGATGGGCTGCCCACAGGAACAGAATGCCAGAGGTGCATTGCGACCGTCCTCTCCTTGGCCTTTGCGGTCATTGGCTTGAAACGCCGGTATGGCTGGTTTGTTTAAGCAGGCGTTTCAGGCCAATTTAAAAGTTATCAAGTAATTTCGTGATATGTAGAAAGTCCGTCGATGTCTGGGTCATAGTCTGTATCCATTGTGTCTGGATACTTGGCCTTCATTTCATTCAGGAGCCTCTGGTGTTCTACTTCTTCATCCCGCAGTTCCTTGATTAGGTTTTGAACCTCTGGCTCCAGAATGTTTTGTGCATTAGCCAAAATCCGGTCATAAAATTCGTAGGCCTTTATTTCGGACTCCAATGCCACCTCCAGGGCGCGACGAGGAGACATGAAGCGCACCGCTTTCTCAAGTTCAGGCGCCTCGATATTTGGCTCCATCATGGCATCTGTGATGCGCGAAGGGGTGTTGCCGAAGAGCAAGCGTCTTCTCTCAGCTAGTTGAACACAATGTTTATGCTCGTTTTTTGCCATCATCTTAAAGAAAGCTGCTGCATCACCTGGGTATCGCTCTCCGATTGTCTCCGCAAACACACGATAGCGTTCTTCTGCTTCCTTTTCGATTAGCAAAGCCATGTCAAGCGCATCCTGCAGATTCAGTGTTGAAACATCAAGTTGAGTAGCCATAAATTTCTCCTTAATGAACTAAACATCTCCAATATGGCAAACAGGTAGCATTTGCGCGTTTCGAGTCCTTCATGCCGACAACCGATGAAGTCGGCATGGGGCACATAGTGACCACATGGATAAGATACCACATAGGCTAAAGGTCGGCGTCGCAATTGTTTCATTCAGGAGTAAAGGGGCCGTAGCCGAATTTAATTCTCAGCTTTGGAGTAATCCCAGTACCCGCTATGGCCGACAAAGTGACGGTCGGTTTATCGGCCTTATGTGGAGCACTACATAAGGCCGAGAACCGACCGTTCGAAATGCTTAAGCTGAGCGACAGTTCAGTGTAGAAGCGGATACTTACGAACATTCGCAAAGAGTGGGCAATTTGTGGCACACCCTTTTTTGGTTCTTGCTTTTCATTCCCTGAGCGCCGCCTCGATCAGCCGCAAGCGAGCTACCCTAGGCAGTGTTGATGTTGATTGTCGGGTTACGTCCGTCGCTGGTGGACTCGTCGAACCATAAAGCCGCTAACCCACGAACTATTCATGCATCAAAAGAAGGGCGCGATAAATCTCGCCCCTACGATATTGCGCTGTTGATGAAAAATGGAATTACGCGCTGTGCAGCTTCAACATCGCCGCTTCGGTTTTTCCTTCGATGACCAGGTGCGCGACATTCAGCGCGCGCTGCATGGCTTCGCCGATCAGTTCGCGCTCTTCGCGGCGCGGGTCATTCAACACGTAGTTGGCTACGTCGGCGCCCTCGCCAGGGTGGCCGATGCCGAGACGCAGCCGCCAAAAATCCTTGCTGCCGAGGTGCGCGATGATGTCCTTTAACCCGTTGTGCCCGCCGTGTCCGCCGCCCATTTTCAAACGCGCCACACCGGGCGGCAAGTCCAATTCGTCGTGCACGACCAGAATTTCCGCTGGTTCAATTTTGTAGAATTGCGCCAGTGCGCCGACAGATCGCCCGCTCACGTTCATAAACGTCTGCGGCTTGAGCAGTAGCATTTCATGCCCGTGCAACTGGCCGCGCGCAGTCATGCCGTGAAATTTGGCCTCGCTCTTGAAGCCCAGATTTTGCAGGCGCGCAAGCTCATCCACCCAGAGGAAGCCGACGTTATGCCGGGTGGTTTCATATTCGCGCCCGGGGTTGCCAAGGCCGACAATTAGACGTATTGCGGTCAATAGAATTTCCCGTATCTTAACAATGAAAAACCCGCCATGCATTCATCAGCAATGGCGGGTTATGCGGCTATCCGGCTTACTTGGATTTTTTGGCAGCCGGTGCAGCGGCTGTAGCAGCAGCTGGCGCGGCTGCCGTTGTGACCGGAGCCTCCGCCGCAGCTTCAACTTCAATCGCACCACGCGGCACTTGTACGGTCGCCACTACTGCCTCTACAGTATGTGTGCCGTGCGTAGCCGCTTCCACGCCTTTGGGTAACTTTAAATCGGCAACGTGGATGGAATGACCCAGCTCCAGATGCGCCAAGTCCACCTCGATAAAGGCAGGCAGATCTTTGGGCAAACAAGTGATGTCGAGTTCGTTTATTACGTGGCTGATTTTTCCGCCGCCAGTTTTTACGCCGGGTGCGATGTCCGCATTCAGGAAGTGCAACGGTATTTTGATGTGCATCTTCTTTTTAGCATCTACACGCTGAAAGTCGATGTGTTGTACTTGTTGGCGAAACGGGTGCATCACGAAATCACGCAACAGCACGGATTCTTTCTTGCCTTCCAGATTCAGTGTCAATATTGAAGCATGGAATGCCTCTGCACGCAGCTTGTGGTAGATGTCATTGTGATCGAGTTCGATCATGTTTACATCGCCCGAGCCATACACAACGCCTGGCACGCGGCCGGCGTTACGCAGACGGCGGCTCGCACCCGTACCTTGCGCCTTACGGTTTGTTGCATTGATTTCGATTGTCATTTCACTTCTCCAAAAATTGAATCGTCCGCGACCAGACGATTCCGCATTTGCGGCAACCAACATGGCTACCGCTAAAACTTGCAGGGTGGGCTTTGTCGGGCGGGTCTAAGACCCGCCCCTACACCCGCTCCCTGCGCAATCCTACTCGGTGAACAGCGAGCTCACCGATTCTTCATTGTTGATGCGGCGTATTGTTTCCGCCAGCAATTCCGCCGTGCTCAATTGGCGGATGCGCTTGCTGTTGCGCGCCGCTTCGCTAAGCGGGATGGTATCGGTAACCACCAACTCATCCAGCGCGGAATTTTCGATGCGCTCGATTGCCGGGCCAGACAGCACCGGGTGAGTACAATAGGCCAGCACACGTACCGCGCCTTTTTCCTTCAACGCATTGGCCGCCTCGCACAGCGTGTTGGCGGTATCCACCATGTCGTCCATGATCAGGCAGGTGCGCCCCACCACGTCACCGATGATATTCATCACTTTCGCCACATTCGGTTTGGGGCGGCGCTTGTCGATGATCGCCAGATCCGCATCCATCTCCTTGGCCAGCGCGCGGGCGCGTACCACGCCGCCCACGTCAGGCGATACTACGATCAGGTTAGGGTAGTTGCTCTTCCAAACATCCGACAGCAAAATCGGGCTGGCATAAATGTTATCCACCGGAATATCGAAGAAACCCTGAATCTGGTCGGAGTGCAGATCCATGGTCAGCAGCCGATCCACACCGGCGCCGGTAAGCATGTCGGCTACCACCTTGGCGGTAATTGCGACACGTGCCGAGCGCGGGCGGCGATCCTGGCGCGCGTAGCCGAAATACGGCATCGCTGCGGTGATCCGTCCTGCGGATGCGCGCTTCAGCGCATCCACCATCACCATCACTTCCATCAGGTTATCGTTGGTCGGCGCGCAGGTGGATTGCAGCACGAACACATCCTTGCCGCGCACATTCTCGAGGAGTTCCACCATCACCTCGCCGTCCGAGAAACGCCCTACCTTGGCGCGACCTAGCTGGATATGCAGGCGTTGCGCGACTGCGGCGGCAAGCTTGGGATTGGCATTGCCGGTGAATACCATCAAGCGGTCATAAGACACGTGCAACCCCCTAGAGAATCAAAACAAAATGCACCCTGAAGTTTGGCTCCGACCGCCTGTTTATGCGAGCTCAACATTCGCTTCACTCACATTAGCCTGCGCCGAAACTGCGTTTTGGCTGGGGAGGTAGGGATCGAACCTACGAATGCCGGAATCAAAATCCGGTGCCTTACCACTTGGCGACTCCCCAATAAACTTAACGGGCATGGCAATGATGCCACCCCATAAACTCGTCCCGCCCGTTTCCCTCTCCCCTAACTCTCTGGATAAAACAACTAGCCATTCGACTAGGCTGCAAAAGATCGCAGCCAAGTCGCTGGTTATCCCGCAAGCGGGTGAGAGGGGTGCGGCCTCGCTATGCGAGTCTTTCGTCAATCGGGCATCCAATCATGCAACGGATGCCTTGCTAAACCCTGCGCGACTACACCGCGCATCCCGTGTGGCAGTTGCCGCAACACCGCTTCTGCCTGGCTACGGTCAGCAAACTCGGCGAACACGCATGCACCAGATCCGGTCATCATCGCTTTTCCGAAGCCATTCAGCCAAGCTATATAACGCCCAACTTCCGGATAGATGTTGCATGCTACAGGTTGCAGGTCGTTGCGAAGTTGCTGCTCCCGGAGCTGCCCCCCAGAAAGCTGCCCTTTCGAGAGGGCGCGCATTGTGATGGAAACCGTATTGCGTGTCAATTCCGGGTGCGCAAAAATCTGCGCGGTCGGCACATGCACAGGGGGAAACAGCACCACGTACCATGCATCATGCAAGGGATAGGCCTGCAACTCCTCGCCAACGCCTTCGGCAAATGCATTTTTGCCGAACACGAACACCGGCACATCCGCACCCAGGCGCAAGCCAAGATGCATCAGGTGTTTGCGCGGCAAGCCCAGCGACCACAAGCGGTTCAGCGCGATCAGTGTGGTCGCCGCATCCGAGCTGCCGCCGCCCAGGCCGCCGCCCATCGGGATGCGTTTTTCGACCGTGATATCAACGCCCAGCGCGCATCCGGCCTCGCTTTGCAACAGGCGCGCGGCGCGCACACACAAATCCTGTTCCTCGTCCACGCCTTCCACGGTATTGGTGCGCCGCACCGTGCCGTCATCGCGCAGGCTGAAATGCAGCGTGTCTTGCAGGTCGATGAAACGGAACAGGGTTTGCAGCAGATGGTAACCGTCCGTCCTGCGCCCGACGACATGCAGGAACAGGTTTAATTTTGCCGGTGCCGGGCAAGTCAGTTCCATTCAGGGGTTCTCATTGTGGATTCCATTCCCACTCATCGATCAGCAATTGCACCTGCAAATCCTCGTGGCTTAACTGCAAGCGCGTAGGCAAACTATCCGGTTTAGTATCGGCGTAGCGCAGGTAGCGCACTTCCCAACCGTCCTGTTGCAGCATCAAAATCTGACCGTTCTCGGCATACTCGATCTTTGCGGGGCTATTGGCATCCGCCATGCCCAACACCCAATGATGCAAGCCGCCCAGCGGCAGATGCCAATGCAACACCTGCCGCATCAGCGTTTCCGCATCGTCGGCCCGGTAGTGTTTGTCGCCTTTATCCAGAGTTGCCTGCCGCGCATCGCGATAAACGCGCGCGGCAGTTTGCCCGAGCGGCGCAAGTAGCAATATTTCGTCGGATTGCGCCTGATGGGCCCAGCGCAATCCGGCAGAATGGCGTTCACCCCGGTGGTTGATCGAGATGCGCCCGTTCAGCGCGAACGCCGCGGTTTCAGGCTGCACGGGGCGCGCGACCGGTGCGGGCGCGGGCGGCAGCAACGCACAGCCGCTTAATACGCCTGCCAGCAATACGCTCCTCCACACCATCAGGGAATAAATTTTTTGATGACGGCCTGCAACAGCACATTGCCGGGGTTGGCCTTGAGGCTATCCTGCCAAATCTTTTTGGCTTCCTCCTTATCGCCGCGCGCCCATAATACCTCGCCCAGATGTGCGGCAATTTCAGGGTCTGGATTACCGGCAAAAGCGCGCCGCAACAACTTCACGCTCTCGTCCAGTTTGCCGCTGCGGTAATAGCCCCAGCCCACGCTATCCATGATCGCAACATCGTCGGGGGCAAGCTGCAAGGCTTTTTCCACCAGCCCGACCGCTTCAGGGATGCGCTCGTTACGTTCCAGCATGCCGTACCCCAGCGCGTTGTATGCGTGCGCGTGATCCGGCTTGATCTGGATCAGCTTGCGCATCAGTTGCTCGAATACTTCCGGTCTGCCGGTCTTGTCCGCCAGCATCGCGGCTTCATAAAGCAAATCGGGGTGGTTGGGCAACTTTACCAAGCCCTGCTGCAATACCTGATATGCATCCTCTGCGTGCTTCGCATCGCGCAATAATTGCGCCTCGATCAGCAGCAGTTGCACGCGCTGCTGGTTGCTGTTGGCCTGTATCTGGCGCAAATACTCCCGCGCATCTTCCAGCTTGCCGCGCTTGTTCAATATATAAACCACGCGCAATTGCGCCGCAAACTGGTACTCGCCACCCTTCACCTCGCGGTAATGCGCCATTGCCTCGCCTTCATTTTCTTTTGCCTCGCTTAACTGCCCGAGGTAATACTGCACCGTATCCTGCTCCTTCTTGCCTTTGCTGAGTGCCTGCTGAAGCTGCGCTTCGGCGCCCTGCAAGTCATTCAACTGCAATGAAATCAGCGCAATTGCGAATGCCAAGTCGGGATTGCCGGGGTTGTCTTTTGCCAAGCGCTGAAATTCGTCGCGCGACGGTTTGTACTGCTTTTGCTCCAACAGCGCGCGGGCGTACTGCAAACGTATTTCGCGCGCATCCGGGTAATCCGACAAGTAGTGACGCAATAATTCCAAGCCTTGCTGCGGTGTTTTTTTCTGCAACAACTGAGCTTCCAACGATACCGCCATATCCCAATTCTGCCGCAGGTTGCGCGCCTGCCGGGCTTCTTCCAGCGCAAGCCCGCTGTTACCGGTCATCTGCGCCAATTGTGCTACCGACCAATGCGCCTCGGCGATATTCGGATAGGGTTGCGCAAGATTGCGCATCAACTTCAGTGCGGCATGCTTGTCGGGATAGGGGGCAACCAGTTGAAAAATCTGCATGAAAGCGTTTCCGGGGTTCGCTTGCTCCGCTTTTAATACCTTGGCTAATTCCAGTTGCGCTTCGTCCAGCTTGCCGCCACGCAGTAATATCGAAGACAACATGCGCCCCGCCAAGGGCGAAGCCGGTTCAATTTCCTGCCATTGCCTGAATGCAGCAATCGACTTGTTTACGTCACCGGACTCGAATGCCAGTTGCGCGGCACGCTTTGCAAGGCGCGGGTCGCGGGTCTTCCTGGCCATGGCCGTACTTCCCTCCACCGCCAAAGACTTGTAGCCGCGCTGATTGGCAATTTCGGTCAACAGGAATTCATAGATCAATTCACCGCTCAACTCGACATTGGGCAACACCGGTGCAGCTTCCGCCTGCTGCTCGGGCGGCGCAACCGGCTGCGCCGGTTCGGTGCGCTGAGGGGCTTGCGCACAAGCGGTGAGCAGCAAAATGCAAACAATAAGGGAGTTAAATAAGTTCATGGCAATGCTGCTTTTGATACGGACGCATATATTAGGTTATATTCAGCCGAACCCACAACCGGTAACCTGTGAAAACCTGTATTTGATATTTGCGAACAGTTTCGATATATCTGTTGCGGACATGGCTTACGCACAAATGGTTCACCAGAAAATTGAGCTGCATCGGAGGCGCAACATCAATCTTTTTCCAGCCAGTCTTGCAGAAATGCCCACTGTTCGATGTCGCGCGCGGCCAAATGAGATGGTAGGTCGAACAGGGATTTCCCCTCGAAGGCGGCATTCACATACACCTGCGTTTCGCGCAGGTAGGCCAGTATCGGCAAATCGAGAGTGGTAAGAAAATGTTCCAGCGCCCAGGCGGCTTTGGTGCGCATCTCCATGCGCATCCCGATTATACCGATGCGGCATTTATTTTTGCGCACCGCTTTTTCCTCTGCCAGTGCTTGCAGAAAATCGCGGCTGGCATGCAGGTCGAACAGTGAGGGCGCGACCGGTACGATGATTTTGCTGGCCAGCTTGACGGCGTGGGCGAGATTCTTGCCATGCAATCCGGCGGGCGAGTCTATTACCAGCCAGTCGTGCGGGCGGTCATGCTCCTTCCTGGAATCGAGCGTGCGTATTGGTGGCAGATCGGTGGGGCGCGTGGCGAGCCACAACGCGGAAGATTGCTGCCGGTCAAGGTCGAGCATCGCCACACGCTGGCCGCGGTTGGCCAGATAGCCGGCAATGTTGACCGACAGCGTGGTTTTGCCACTGCCGCCTTTCGGGTTTGCAATCAGAATGGTTTTCATTTTGCCCCACCTTCCCCATGAACTATTGATCCGGCGCGAATAAAGTATCACGTTCGCCCTGATGTATCGAAGGGCGAACATTGCAAAATAAGTCAATGTAGTGTGCGCCGTGCGCACGACATGATTCAGGAATCGCGCGCGCAGCGCACGCTACATCTGTGAAGCTACCTGCGCCCCCCCAGCAACGATCCCAGCACGCCGCGGATGATCTCCCGCCCAACTGCCGAGCCGATGGAGCGCGCAGCACTTTTGGCAATTGTTTCGCCGATACTTTGCCTGTTGCCGGTGCGGTTGCCCCTGTCAGCATTGCCCCCGCTACCATTGTCAAAGATGCCGCTCAGCATATTGCCAAAACTACTACCGCTGGCGGGCGCTGGCGCGGATTGTGGTGCCGCACTCCCCACTTGCTGTCCGCCGACGCGTCCCTTGAGAATTTCGTAGGCCGATTCGCGATCAACGGCTTTTTCGTAATGCCCGGCGAGCAGTGAATCCTGCATGATGGCTTTTCTTTCGATGTCGGTGATCGGGCCGATCTGCGCCTGTGGCGGCACGATCAGCGCGCGCTCGACGACGCTTGGCGTACCGTTTTCGTCGAGGCAGGAAACCAGCGCCTCGCCGACGCCGAGTTCGGTGATGATCGCGGCTTCGTCCAGCTTCGGGTTGTCGCGCATGGTTTCGGCGGCGGATTTCACCGCTTTCTGGTCGCGCGGGCTGAAGGCGCGCAACGCATGCTGGATGCGGTTGCCGAGCTGCCCCAGCACCTTGTCCGGCACATCGGCGGGGTTCTGCGTGACGAAATATACGCCCACGCCTTTGGAGCGGATCAGGCGCACCACCTGCTCGATCTTGTCGAGCAGCGCGGCGGGCGCGTCGTTGAACAACAGATGCGCCTCATCGAAGAAGAACACCAGTTTGGGCTTGGCCAGGTCGCCCGCTTCCGGCAAGTTTTCGAACAGTTCGGCGAGCAGCCACAGCAGCATGGTCGAATACACCTTCGGCGAGGTCATCAATTGGTCGGCGGCGAGGATGTTGATCATGCCGCAGCCGTCGTCGCCGGCCTGCATCAGGTCGGCGATGTTGAGCATCGGCTCGCCGAACAGTTTGTCGCCGCCCTGCGTCTCGATTTGCAGCAAGCCGCGCTGGATCGCGCCGATGCTGGCGGTGGAGATGTTGCCGTATTCGGTGGTGTAATCGGCGGAATTTTCGCCGACGCTCTGCACCATCGCGCGCAGGTCTTTCATGTCGAGCAACAGCAAGCCATTGTCATCGGCAATTTTGAACACCAGCGACAGTACGCCTTGCTGTACGTCGTTCAGGTTTAACATGCGCCCGAGCAGCAGCGGCCCCATGTCGGAGACGGTGGCGCGCAACGGATGGCCCATTGCGCCGAACACGTCCCAGAACATTACCGGATAGGCGCGGTGCGTGAAATTTTCCAGTTTGAGCTGTGCGACGCGCGCCGCGACCTTGGCATTGCCGCCCCCCGCCTTGCTCATGCCGGACAGATCGCCCTTGATGTCGGAGAGAAACACCGGCACGCCGATGCGGCTGAATGCTTCTGCCAGTGTTTGCAGCGTGACGGTCTTGCCGGTTCCGGTCGCACCGGTTATCAGGCCGTGGCGGCTGGCCATTTGCGGCAACAGGTAAAGTTCCTGCCGGTTGTTTTTGGCGATCAGTAGCGGTTCGGTCATGGCAGTTTGGCTCGGGTTGTCCGGTGTTGGGATAACGGGATGGAAATGATACCATCACGGAACATTTTTTCGGAGGTAAGCATGGCCGGGCATAGCAAGTGGGCAAATATTCAACACCGCAAGGGCAAGCAGGATGCCAAACGCGGCAAAATTTTCACGCGCCTGATCAAGGAGATCACCGTCGCAGCGCGCATGGGCGGCGGCGATCCAGATGGCAACCCGCGCCTGCGCCTGGCGATGGACAAGGCGTATTCCAACAACATGCCCAAGGATAACGTCGAACGCGCCATCAAGCGCGGCAGCGGCGAACTGGAGGGCGTGGAGTATCAGGAGCTGCGCTATGAAGGATACGGCATCAACGGCGCGGCGGTGATGGTGGATTGCATGACCGACAACAAGACCCGCACCGTGGCAGATGTACGCCATGCCTTCACTAAGAACGGCGGCAACCTCGGCACCGACGGCTCGGTGTCGTTCCTGTTCAAGCATTGCGGTCAGATGATTTTCGCCCCCGGCACCGATGAGAACGGTCTGATGGAAGTCGCGTTGGATGCCGGTGCGGAAGACATCGTCACCAATGACGACGGCAGCATCGAAGTGATCACCGCGCCGCACGACTTTGTGAATGTGAAGCAGGCGCTGGAAGCAGCGGGCTACAAGTCAGAGTTCGGCGAAGTTATCATGAAACCGGCCAACGAAGTGATCTTCACCGGCGATGACGCAGTGAAAATGCAGAAACTGCTCGACGCGCTGGAAGATTTGGATGATGTGCAGGAAGTGTATAGCACGGCAGTGATCGAGGAATAATGAGAAGGGATAAGGGGGTAGGGAGAAGGGTAAAACCTGTGGCGCACCGATGACTCCCCCATCCCCCATCCCTCTTCCCCCGTATCCAACAAGAATTTTGGGTATCGACCCCGGCTTGCGCATCACCGGCTTCGGGATACTGGACAAAACCGGCCAGCAGTTGAGCTATGTCGCCAGCGGTTGCATCAAGACCCCGGACGGCGAATTGCCTGAGCGGCTGAAGGTCATCCTGAATTCATTGAGCGAAGTGATCGCGCAGCATAGGCCAGATCAAGCTGCAGTGGAAAAAGTATTCGTCAACGTCAATCCCCAATCCACCCTGTTGCTCGGACAGGCGCGCGGCGCGGCAATCTGCGCGGCGGTGCTGGCGAATCTGCCGGTGGCCGAATACACCGCGTTGCAGGTCAAACAGGCGGTGGTCGGCAGCGGCCACGCGAAGAAAGAGCAGGTGCAGGAAATGGTGAAACGCCTACTGAAATTGTCCGGCACACCCGGCACGGATGCGGCAGACGCGCTGGCTTGCGCAATTTGCCATGCACACGGCGGATTGGGTTTGGGTGCGCTGGCGACTAAAGGTTTTCGCGTGCGTCATGGTAGGCTGGTTTAAGGAGGCTGTTTGAAATCGGTGGACTTTTTTTCTGGTGCGGGCGGTTTGACCTGCGGCTTGCAAATGGCGGGGTTTGAATCCATTCTGGGTTCTGATATTCATCCCGTTTATGCGGAGACATTCGCTAAAAACAACCCAAAAACGCATGTAATCACTGACGATATTCGTGAATTATCCGAATACGATATTCTTGAATTAACGGGTTTGAAGCCGGGTGAATTGGATTTAATTTCGGGTGGCCCGCCCTGCCAGGGATTTTCAATCAATGCGCCTATAAGAACGCTGGATGACCAGCGAAACCATTTGTTCAAGGAGTATCTGCGGATCGCTGACATTCTTCACCCCAAAGCGATCTTGATCGAAAATGTTCCAGGCCTTGTTTCATTGGGCAAGGGGACGGTGGTTGATGCTATTTATAAGCATCTGGAAGTCATGGGATACAAAGTCGCCCACAGAATTCTGTTTGCGGGCCATTATGGGATTCCCCAAATGCGTTTCAGGACTATTTTTATCGCCCTTCGTGACGGCGGGAAAATCGAGTTTCCCGAGCCGACCCATGATGCGCAAGCGGTGGCTAATTTTGCCGGAGCAAAAGAGCTATGTTTGAAAACTCATCCTCTTTTTTCACAGCATTTGCAGCATCAAACAACCGTATGGGATGCCATATCAGACTTGCCTGCACTTGTTCCGGGGCAGGCGATGCATGGTGCTGAATATTCAGTTGAGCCGCAATCGGAATTGCAAGAGATACTGCGGGAAGGTTCGGAAAGAATTTATAACCACGCTTGCGCGAAACTGGGCAAGGCAAACCTTGATAGATTGAAGTACATTCCCCAAGGTGGCAGTTGGAGAGATATTCCGCATGAAATGTTGCCGAGAGGCTTGCAGCGCGCCCGCAGAAGCGACCATACAAAACGTTATGGCAGATTGCATCCCGATGCGCTTTGCTCAACTATCCTGACAAAATGCGATCCCCATTGGGGCAGCTTTTTCCATCCGACACAGGACAGGGCAATTTCAGTTCGTGAGGCCGCGAGAATTCAGTCTTTCCCGGACAGGTATATATTTACCGGCAATCTTACCCAGCAGTTTGAACAGGTAGGCAACGCTGTTCCACCGCTGATGGCAAAAGCTATTGGCGACAAGATCAAACAACTTATTTCATAAAAATGAGAAAAAATAATTTTCGCAGCTTGATTGAGGTGTTCGGTCATTCTCCCAATGACATCACATCGAAAGCCAGAAAATTCTGGGGCTTGAATGCCTGTCCCTTTATTGGCCGCGCTTGCACCAAGTTCGATCATACGAACACGATTTGTTATGGGACCTGTTCGGTTTCCAATGCGGGGCAAGATGTAATCATCTGCCCCAACCGTTTGTACGCAAACAATTACGAAACGATCAGGCATGTGTCGGAAGACGTGTTTGGCAAGCTCCCGTTCATGCTGTTCGATGAATATCTCAAAAAGGAAAGCAGCTCACCGAATTGCATTGTCGCATTAGGCCAGAACTCCGGCAGGGAAGTTAAGCTGAGCAAGATGAGCATGGATTGGGTGCTTGCACATATCAAAAACGGCAAGTTAATGGAATATGTTGGCATCGAAGTTCAGAGCATAGACATTACCGGGAACTACCGTGATGCATGGTATGCCGCGCGCGACAAGAACCCGGTTATTCCCCCGTCCGCACATGGCTTGAATTGGGCAAACGTCCATAAGCGGCTGATGCCGCAAATTATCCGCAAAAGCCTCGTTTACTCGAAATCTTTGCTGGTGAAAAACGGATTGTTCTTCATCGTACCCGAGCCTGTTTACCAGCGTTTCGAAGAAATTATTGGTTCGGACATACCCTCGGTGGATGCTCCGGGCAAAGATGTAATTACGGTCTTTACCTACGATCTGGGCGATCCCGTTCCGCAGGGGCATATAAGAAAACTTGCCAGAAACAGAATTGTTCGATTCAAACTGGATGAGTTTTCAGCCAGATTTATCTCTGGCCCCAATCTACCCGCCGGAAATGAACTTGATAACAAGATTCGCGAGATACTGAACATTAAATGAAAGTTTATTGGGCCGTGCAGCAGAGTTTAACCTCCTTAGCTTATTTTCCTGAACAGTGCCGATTGGGTGTGCGTCATGGTAGATTGGTGTAGCGATATCTGTAACAACTATTGTGAAAATTGCAATGCGTAAATTTTTTTTGTTGATATTGCTGGCTGCTTTATTGCTGCCGCTTGCGGTTTTCAGCGAACAGCAGCCCAAGGATAAGACAGGAGCTGCTGTATCGACTGTAGCCAAAAAACAATCAATTCCAAAAAATAAATTTGCCGAGGCGAGGCAGAAAGCGATAGCCGGGGATGTGAATGCGCAGTTTGATCTCGGCGTGATGTATGACAGCGGCGAAAGTGTTCCCAGAAATGCCGCCAAGGCGCTGGAGTGGTATCAGAAAGCCGCCGAACAAGGGCATGTGGATGCACAATTCAATGTTGGCATGATGTATGCCAACGGTGAGAGCGTTCCCAAAAATGATACCAAGGCGCTAGAGTGGTACCAGAAAGCCGCAGAACAAGAGCATGCCGATGCACAATTCAACCTCGGCGTGATTTATGCCAAAGGTGAAAGCGTTCCCAAGGATGCCGTCAAGGCTCTGGAGTGGTATCGGAAAGCCGCAGAGCAAGGTCATGCCGATGCGCAATTTGATCTCGGCGTGATGTATGAGAATGGCGAAAATGCACCCAAGGATGTAACCAAGGCGCTGGAGTGGTACCAGAAAGCAGCGGCGCTAGGGCATGCAAAAGCGCAATTCAATCTCGGCGTGATGTATGCCAATGGCGAAGGTATTCCCAGAGATGCCGCCAAGGCGCTGGAATGGTATAGAAAAGCCGCAGCCCAAGGGCATGCAAAAGCCCAATACAATCTTGGCGCGATGCATGCCAAAGGCGAAGGAGCATCCAAAAGTATAGCCAAAGCGTTTGAGTGGTATCGGAAAGCCGCAGATCAAGGGCATGCAAAAGCGCAATTCCGCCTCGGCGTGATGTATGCCAAAGGCGAAGGTGTCCCCAGAAATGCCGCCAAGGCGCTGGAATGGTATCGGAAAGCTGCCGAACAAGAGCATGTCGATGCGCAATACAATCTTGGCGTGATTCATGCCAAAGGCGAAGGTGTCCCAAAGGATCATGCCAAGGCGCTGGAATGGTATCAAAAAGCTGCCGAACAGGGGCATGTAGTAGCGCAATACAACGCTGGCGTAATGTACGACAACGGTGAAGGTGTTGCCAAAGATGTGGCCAAGGCGCTGGAGTTTTATCGGGAAGCAGCGGCACAGGGGCATGCCGATGCGCAATTCAATCTCGGCGTGATGTATGACAATGGCGAATATGTTTCCAGGGATCCAGACAAGGCGCTGGCGTGGTATCAGAAGGCTGCGGCACAAAGGCATCCCAAAGCGCAATACAACCTTGGCGTGATGTACGACAGCGGCGAAGGTGTTTCCAAAGATGCAGCCAAGGCGATGTACTGGTATCAGAAAGCTGCGGCACAGGGACATGTAAAAGCGCAATTCCGCCTCGGCATGATGTATGGCAATGGCGAGGTTTACTCCAAGGATGCAGCCAAGGCGCTGCACTGGTACCAAAAAGCAGCGGCACAGGGGCATGCAAAAGCGCAATACAACCTCGGCGTGATGTACGACAACGGCGAAAGTGTTCCCAGAGATGCAGCCAAGGCGCTGGAATGGTACGGGAAAGCTGCGGTGCAAGGGCATTCGAGGGCACAATTCTACCTCGGCGTGATGCATGGCAACGGTGACGGTGTTCCAAAAAATGCAGTCAAGGCGCTGGTGTGGTATCAGAAGGCTGCGGCACAAGGACACGCGGATGCGCAATTCAATTTGGGCGTGATGTATGACAACGGCGAAGACGTTCCCAAGAATGCCCTCAAGGCGCTGGAGTGGTATCAGGAAGCTGCGGTGCAAGGGCATGCCGATGCGCAATTCAACCTTGGCATGATATATGTCAGGGGTGAAGGTGTTCCAAAGGATGCAGCCAAGGCGCTGGGATGGTATCAGAAGGCTGCGGCACAAGGGCATGCCGATGCGCAATTCAACCTCGGCGCGATGTATGCCAACGGTGAAGGTATATCCAAGGATGCAGTCACGGCGCTGAAGTGGTACCAGAAAGCTGCGGCGCAAGGGAATGAAAGTGCGCAATACAACCTCGGCGTGATGTATGCCAACGGTGAGAGCACAAGTGTGGATATAGTTCTGGCATACGCTTGGTTGAATCTGGCTGCTGCGCAGGGGTTGGAAATGGCAAGGGAAGGCCGCGATCTAATTGAAAAAAAGCTTTCGCCAATCCAGCGTGCCGAAGGTCAGCGTTTGGCGTCGAAGTGGAAAAAAGGCGATATCCTGTAAGCATCCGGCGAACGGCCTGTTTTTCATTTCTCTATTCATCCTAGAAAGAGCAGTTGTCCACGAGAGTCACGAAAAACACGAAATAATTCAAAGGCTCCATGCGATAAATTGATACCTACCAGGTTAATTCCCGAGTCAATGCAACTTCATGTTTTATTTCGTGCCTTTCGTGTTTTTCGTTAATCAATGACTTAGCGCATGTTTCACCGCGCTTAGTCAGATGGCTAGTTAGTTCATCAGGATAAATTGCGGTTTTTAGGTTCAATAGTGCAATAACGGGCGGGTTCTATCCGCCAGACATAGCTGTCAGGCACAGCCCGACCTACAAATTGCTTCCCACTTGAAGGAAAAATGGAGTAACTACGTAGGGTGCATGGAATGCACTCTACGATATTTCACTATTGATCGAAAAGTGGAGTTAGGTAGAACTTCAGGCAGGCTGGTTTTGACTAGCTTCGGGCGAAAAATTGGCGGCTTCGATCTCTCCCTCAAGTGGGAGAGAACTATTGAACTTGGTGGCTAACAAGTGGTATTTTTAACGTCGCATCGAGTCGAAGAATTCCGCGTTGTTTTTGGTCGCCTTGATCTTGTCGAGCAGAAACTCCATCGCTTCCAGTTCGTCCATCGGGTAAAGCAGCTTGCGCAGCAGCCAGATTCTTTGCAGGATGTCCGGTTTGATCAGCAGTTCTTCCTTGCGCGTGCCGGAGCGGTTGACGTTGATCGCCGGATAGATGCGCTTCTCGGCCATGCGGCGATCCAGGTGGATTTCCATATTGCCGGTGCCCTTGAATTCCTCATAGATCACATCGTCCATCCGCGAGCCGGTGTCGACCAGCGCGGTGGCGATGATGGTCAGCGAGCCGCCTTCTTCGATGTTGCGTGCCGCGCCGAAGAAGCGCTTAGGACGATGCAGCGCGTTGGCGTCCACGCCGCCGGTCAATACCTTGCCGGAAGACGGCACCACGGTGTTGTAAGCGCGTGCCAGGCGGGTGATGGAGTCGAGCAGGATCACGACGTCTTTCTTGTGCTCGACCAGGCGTTTGGCTTTTTCCATCACCATTTCCGCGACCTGCACATGGCGGCTGGCCGGCTCGTCAAAGGTGGAGGCAACCACTTCGCCGCGCACGGTGCGGGTCATTTCGGTCACTTCTTCGGGGCGTTCGTCGATCAGCAGCACGATCAAGGTGGCATCCGGGTTGTTTGACGAAATGGAATGTGCGATGTGTTGCAGCATCACGGTTTTGCCGGACTTCGGCGAAGCGACCAGCAGGCCGCGCTGCCCCTTGCCGATCGGCGCGACGATGTCGATGATGCGTCCAGTGATATTTTCTTCGGCGCGTATGTCGCGCTCAAGTATCAGTGGCTGGGTGGGGAATAACGGGGTGAGGTTTTCAAACAGTATTTTGTTCTTCGCGTTTTCGGGCGGCTCGTCGTTGACTTTATCCACCTTCACCAGCGCGACATAACGCTCGCCGTCTTTCGGGGTGCGTATCTCGCCATCAATCGAATCGCCGGTGTGCAGGTTGAAACGGCGAATCTGGCTGGGGCTGACGTAAATGTCATCCGGCCCCGCCAAATACGAGGTGTCCGGCGAACGCAGGAAGCCGAAACCGTCCGGCAAAATTTCCAGCGTACCGTCGCCAAAAATACTTTCGCCTTTTTTCGCCTGGCTTTTCAGCAGGGCGAAAATCAGGTCTTGCTTGCGCATTCGGTTGGCGTTTTCGATTTGATTGGCCGCAGCCATTTCAACGAGTTCTGTGACGTGTTTGGTTTTTAGGTCGGATAGGTGCATAGCGGTGCGAGAATGATGATTGAGAAGAACGAAAAGAAAAGGGGTATTGTCGGGTGGAAGACATCCACCCGCATGGCCTGGAGCGTATTCGTTTTTATTATTGAGTTGCCAAGAGGAAATAACTCAGCGGACGATACAGGAGGCGATGCGGATAGGACAGTAAACGCTTTAGATGTGGCTGTCAATAAGCTTTAGATGTGGCTGTCGATAAAAGCGGTTAATTGGGATTTCGACAACGCGCCGACCTTGGTGGCCTCAATGTTGCCGTTCTTGAATAGCATCAGTGTTGGAATGCCGCGAATACCAAATTTTTGCGGGGTTTGCTGATTTTCGTCCACATTCAGTTTGGCGACACCCAAACGACCGGCATATTCCTTGGCCACCTCCTCCAGAATGGGCGCGATCATGCGGCACGGGCCGCACCACTCTGCCCAGTAATCCACCAGCACGGGTAGAGGAGCCTGCAATACTTCGGCTTCAAAAGTGGCATCAGAAACGTATTTAATGTGTTCGCTCATAGTTCAGGTCTCGCTTTGAATTAAGGGATGAATGGCAATGCAACACGCGGTGTGTCGGGATGGGTTGCTGAATTTCATCCGTCATCCTAACCAAAAATAGCCGCGCTGTGAAGTGCAGGGAACCTGATTATTTTCGCGTGTGCGCGGTCAGTTCGCCCACATGGAAGCCGAAATGCCCTTTCCGGCGATCCGCAAAATAATGTTCCAGGCTCAGTTTTACAGGGCGGAAGGCGATTTCATCCCACGGGATTTCCGCTTCGGTAAAGAGTTTGACTTCCAGGCTCTCCGGCCCCGGACTGAAATCCGTATCCAGCAGCTTGGCGCGGAACAGTATATTCACATGGTTGATGTGTGGCAAGCTGTACATCGAATAAGGATCGCCGATCTCGATGCGCGCATTGGCCTCTTCCGCTGTTTCGCGGATGGCCGCTTCAGCCGTGGTTTCGCCGTTTTCCATAAAGCCGCCGGGCAACGTCCATAACCCGTAGCGCGGCTCAATGGCGCGGCGGCACAGCAGTATTTTGTCATCCCATTCCGGAATCGAGCAAATTACAATTTTTGGGTTTTGGTAGTGGATTGTGCCGCAGGCGATACAGATGTGGCGCGGGCGGTTGTCGTCGTCCGGGCAGCGCAATTCGACTGCCGCGCCGCAGGATGGGCAGAAATTTATTTCCAGAACTGCCACCAGGATTTTCCCGGGTTTGCTCCCGCGACAGCAGTTTCCTTGCCGTCAGGGGAAAGCGCGGCCATGCCGCTGTTCTTTGCCAGCACGCGCCTGGCATCGTCGCGCAAATCGGCCATGCCCAGCGCGTCGTATGCCTGCACCATGATTTGTAGCGCTTCGCGCGTCGAGGGGCTGTTCGGGTATTGCGTCAGGATGCCTTGCGCGCGATTGGCTGCAGCAATATGTGCGCCGCGCCGCAGATAATAGCCGGCGACATGCAATTCGTGTTTTGCCAGCGCGTTGATCAGGTATTGCATGCGCAATTTTGAGTCGGCTGCATATTTGCTATCGGGGAAACGCGTTACCAGATCCTTGAAGGCGGTAAACGAATCCTGTGCCGCTTTCGGGTCGCGCTCGGTGGGGTCCTGCCCACCCGCCATCTGGATAAGGCTCATTTCACCGTTGAAGTTGGCCAAACCTTTTACGTAATAGGCGTAATCCACATAAGGGTTGTTGGGATATTGTTTGATGAAACGGTCGGCGGACGATACCGCCGATTCGGCCTCACCCTGGCGGTAATAGGCGTAAGCCGCTTCCAGCAACGCCTGCTGCGCGTAGCGCCCGTATGGATAGCGCGATTGCAGCGTCTCGTAAAGCTTGATGGCCGAATCGTAGTTTTCATCATTCAATTCAGCCTTGGCTTGACTGTACATATCCTCGACGGGCAGATACTTGACCGGCGCCGAACCGTCCGGTAGAGGATCGAACATGCTACAGGCAGTTAACGTAAGCAGCAGGAATACGGCTAAACTATGGCGCATGACTGAATCCAGAAAAAATATACGCGATTATACCAAAGGCGGGCAATTCACCACGCAACAAGTTGCGTGTGGTGCCGAAAGCAACGCCCCTGTAGCCGATCAGCAGCGCTTTATTGTGCCTGATGATTGCGCGGGTATGCGCTTCGATCAGGTATTGGCGAAGCTGTTGCCGGAGTATTCGCGCAGCCGCTTGCAGGAGTGGATCGCGGCGGGGCAGGCCAGCCTGGGCGGGGCTGCCGCCACGGCAAAACAGAAAGTATGGGGCGGCGAAGCCATCGCCGTGCTACCGCAACTGCATCCCTCCGAACAGCCGCACCAGGCCGAGGATATCGCGCTCGACATCGTTTACGAAGATGGGACACTGCTAGTGATTAACAAGCCGGCCGGGCTGGTGGTGCATCCCGGCAGCGGCAATTGGGAGGGCACACTGTTGAATGCGTTGCTGCACCATGCATCGCAACTGGAAAGTGTGCCGCGCGCCGGTATCGTGCACCGGCTCGATAAGGATACCAGCGGTTTGCTGGTGGTTGCCAAAACCCTGACCGCGCAAACCGCATTGGTGCGGCAATTGCAGGCGCGCAGCGTGAAACGCGAATACCTCGCGCTGGTGTGGGGCGAGTTGCGCCACGGCGGGAAAGTGGATGCGCCGATAGGTCGCCATCCCACACAGCGTGTCAAAATGGCGGCGCTGGAAAACGGCAAACCCGCAGTCACGCATTATCAGACCGAAGAGAAGTTTCCAGGCTGTACACTACTGCGTTGCCGCCTCGAAACCGGGCGTACTCACCAGATCCGTGTGCATCTCGCGTATATCGGGCATCCGCTGGTAGGCGACAGCGTGTACCTGAAGGGCGCGCAGAAATGTGTGCCGCAATTGCGCACCCTGCTGCACGGCTTTCCGCGCCAGGCTTTGCATGCCACGCGCCTGGTGCTGGAGCACCCGGATAGCGGCGAGACGATGGAGTGGCATGCGCCGCTGCCGCAGGATATGCAACTGCTGCTGCAACGAATTCGTGAGGGCGTTTCCCCTCAAACCCCTCCCAGCCTCCCCTTGTCAGGGGAGGAGGTTGTCTTCCACCTGACAAGGGGGATTAAGGGGGTTGAGGAGCAAGACACATGAGCCTGGCAGATTATTTGATCATCCCGGACTGGCCCGCGCCTGCGCGGGTGAAAACCTTGCAGACTACCCGGCAGGGCGGCGCGAGCGTCGCCCCCTATGGCAGCTTCAATCTCGGTAGCCATGTCGGCGATAACCCGCTGGCGGTGGCACGTAACCGCATGTCGCTCAATGCGCTGCTGCCCAGCGAACCGGTGTGGCTGGAGCAGGTGCATGGCACAGTGGTCGCCAACGCAGATATGGCGGATTGTCGTCCGCAGGCCGATGCCTGCATTGCGCGGCATCATGCTGCGGTGTGTGTGGTAATGACTGCCGATTGCTTGCCGGTATTGCTATGCGATAAACAAGGTGCTGTAGTCGGTGCGGCGCACGCCGGTTGGAAAGGTCTGGCAGCGGGAGTGCTCGAAGCTACCGTGCAGGCGATGGGCGTTCAGCCTCAGAATCTCATGGCGTGGCTGGGTCCGGCGATCAGTCAGGATGCGTTCGAAGTGGGCGAGGAAGTACGCGCGATTTTTGTAGAACATGATCCGCAGGCCACCTTGGCATTCGTTCCCGGACAGCCCGGAAAATGGCTGGACATGACACGGCGTTGCGGAGCATCCGGGGCGGGAATGGCCGCCTCACACCCGCTCCCGCAAGCGGCTGGCTCCGCCAGTAACGTGTCGCGGGTGTGGCTTGCCGACATCTACGCATTGGCGCGGTTGCGCCTGAACGCGCTGGGTATCACGCAAATCCACGGCGGCGGATACTGCACATACCGCGAGCGCGGGAAGTTCTTTTCCTACCGCCGCGACGGCGTGACCGGGCGCATGGGTACGTTTATCTGGTTAACATGAACTCTATGAAGCGGGGTGGCAAGTTCAACCAAAGCCGACTAAAAGAGATAAGCTTCGCAATCATCTTGATGAAGGATCGCGCTAGTTGAAGGAGGCATGTAATGCCATAAGTATTCTGGCTTGTGAGCTAATGGGGGTAGCTATCGAAATAGCGTCTAGGATGCCACGATGGAAATGAAGAAAATCAATTCGGGCAAGTTGCGCGCCATCGGCTACGATGCGCAAGCTCGGTTGTTGCAAGTCCAGCTCGACGATGGCAGCACGCTACAATACGATGGCGTCGGCGAGGGTATCTGGCGCCGCTTCAGCGGCTCGGGGGCGGCTTGGAGCTTCTATCGCGACAATATTGAGGAGGAGTTCACCGCGAAGCGCATTTCCGGCAACGGGTATAGTGAAGCTCACTATGCCCGTCCCCCTCTCCTCAATCCTCTGAGTGAAACAACTAGCCATTCGACTAGGCTGCAAGAAACCGCAGCCAAGTCGCTGGTTATCCCGCAAGCGGGCGAGGAGGCAAACGAATCGCTACGCGAGTTTCATGTTACTGCCTCCGCAGCCAAGAATCCGCTCGACGAGTTATTCAAGAAACCCGGATAATCAAAGACAGAAATAATGCTGTTCATTTAGCACACAACCGTTCCTCCTGAGATATCGAAGGGGGTGCATCAAGTGGTTCGATACGCTTTGCGTACCCTGTGCTGAGTTTATCGAAACATCACCACGAACGGTTAAGCGAGCATCAAAACTGATGGGGCCAGCATCCCAATAGATTTCGCGAGAGCCCGAAGTGATGGGTTATTCCGCCCAACCGCCGTTTAATGTTGTCCACTCACAGGAGCATTTCATGACACTGCTTTCGTTTGATTCCCTCGCGGCTTACTGGTCGGCGCCGATATTCGAAGCGAATATCATCATTTTCTTCAATCTGCTCGGCGCACTGCTGCTGGGGCTGGTGGTCGGTTATGAGCGCTCGTACCACGGGCGGGCGGCGGGCATGCGCACCTACGGCCTGGTGTGTCTGGCCTCTGCGGCGTTGACGGTGATCGTCGGCTATCCCGAGATGTGGTTTGGCGGTCATGGGCAGATGCCGTCTGCCCCGGATGTGACGCGCGTCATTCAGGGCATCGTCACGGGTGTCGGTTTCCTTGGCGCCGGTGTGATCATCAAGGAGGGCTTCACCATCAGCGGCCTGACCACGGCGGCTTCGATCTGGTCGGCCTCGGCTATCGGCGTGCTGGTTGGCGTCGGCTTCTACGCCGCAGCCATGCTGTTATCCGTCATGTCGGCTCTCGTGATGATGTGGGTTTCCAAGCTGGAAATCTGGCTGCCTTCGCGGCATGCGGTCGCTGTCGAGTTGAGTTTCTGCCAGGGCTTTGCGCCGGACGAGGAAGAGTTGAGCCGGACAATGCTGGAACTGGGTTACGAAATCGCGAAAGGCTCGCTGGTAGTCGGCTCGGACAACGACAAGCAGAAGTGGCATTTTTCGGCCATTGCCTTGCTGAAGAACCCCGATTACTCGATCCCTGCTATTTCCCGGCAGTTGTCGAAGTTCGGCGGGGTGGAGAGTTTCCAGCTTTCCTTCGCCAGAAACTGATGGCATCGCAGGGGCACATGCCATCCTCTCTGGATAAGCTGCAACCTTCTTCGGTCTGGGCGCACTTCGCGACGCTGTGCGCGATACCGCATTCGTCGCGGCATGAGGCGGCGCTGCGCGAGCATCTGATTGACTGGGCGCAGGCACGCGGTATCGGCGCCCTCGTCGATGGTGCGGGCAACCTGATCCTGAAGAAGCCCGCCAGCCGCGGTTGCGAGGCGCTGCCCGGCGTGATCCTGCAAGGCCATCTCGACATGGTGTGTCAGGCCAACTCCGGCACGCGGCACGATTTCGAACGCGACCCGATCCGTGCCTTGGTGCGCGATGGCTGGGTGGTGGCGGAGCAGACGACGCTGGGCGCGGACAACGGCATCGGCGTCGCGCTCGTGCTGGCCGCGCTGGAAGAGCCGGGCCTGATTCATCCGCCGCTGGAGGTGCTGCTCACCGTCAACGAGGAATCCGGCATGGACGGCGCGCGCGGGCTGGCGCCCGGCACGTTGCACGGCAAGACGCTGCTCAACCTCGACACCGAGGAATGGGGGCATTTCTATCTCGGCTGCGCGGGCGGTGTGGATGTGGAGGTGCGCCACCATTGCGAACAGCAAGCGCTGCCGCCGGGTTTTGCGCTCGTGCGGTTTGAAGTGAGCGGCCTGCGCGGTGGACATTCCGGCATCGACATCCATCTCGGGCGCGGCAATGCGATCAAGCTGCTGGCGGAGGCGCTGCGCGATCTGTCAGCACACACCGACCTGCATTTGATCGAAATGAAGGGCGGCACGGCGCGCAATGCGATCCCGCGCGAGGCTTTTGCATTGTGCGCGTTGCCCGAAGCGATGGCGTCGAATATCGACGAGTGGGTGCGGCATCGGGATGAGGCATGGCGGCAACGGTTCGAGGAGGTGGATGCCCGCGTGTCGTTCGTCTGCAAGCATTACGACACACTACCGGACGCATCCATTGCGCACGCAGAACAGCAACGCCTGCTCGCTTTCCTCGACATCGCCGCGAACGGTGTCGCGCACGTCAGCGATGATTTTCCCGGTGTGACCGATACCTCCAGCAACCTCGGTGTGCTCGCGCTGGAGCAGGGTGCATTCAAGGCGACATTCAAGGTGCGCTCGCTGGACGACGGTCGGGCGGATGCGCTGGCCGACAAGCTGGTCTCACGCGCCGCCAGTTACGCCCTGCGCGCATGGAAGGGCGGCGCGTATCCGGGCTGGACGCCGAATCCTTCATCCAATCTGCTTGCGCTGTGCCAGCAGGCTTACACCGAACAATTCGGCCAGCCCGCATCGTTGCAGGTGATCCACGCCGGCCTGGAATGCGGCCTGCTCGCCGCGAGCCATCCGCATCTGGAGATGATCTCCTTCGGCCCGGACATACGCGGCGCGCACGCGCCCGGCGAACGGGTGGAAATAGAGTCCGTCGCGCGCTGCTGGCAGTTGCTCAAGGCGGTGCTGCGGGCGCTTGCGAAGGCGTAGGATTCGTTAACAATGACGATGCTGCGCCCATTGATCAGAATGAATAAAACTCGGTTGATCGAGTTGCATCCGCTGGCACCAGCCAAACCAGACTACAGCGCGCGCTGCAATGGTTGCGGAGTGTGCTGTGCGGTGGGGCCGTGCCCGGTTGCGCATCTGTTATTGCTCCAGCTCAAGGGGAAATGCCGTGCGCTGTTGTGGCAGGATGAGGCAAACCGTTATATGTGCGGCATGGTCGTTTACCCGGATCGTTATGTGCGCCTGATTCCGCAGAGCCTACGGGGAAGTATCGGGAGTTTTTTTGCCTCGCGCATCGCGGCCGGAGCGGGGTGTGACTTTGCGACCGAAATGGACGATATTCCCGGAAGCACTGACTCGCTGCCATAGTAGAACAGGCATCGGAGCCGGATGATATTTCACGATGAACGCGCCGAGTTTCTGTGACCGCGAGAGTGTCAGCCCGGCTTCAGCAGCGCCAGTTGTGTCATGTCCAGATAACACCATTCGCCTTCGCCCAGCCCCAGCTCATCAAGTTTCAGCATGCCGATCTGCGAACGGCGCAACGCGACGCAGTGGTTTTCGGCGGCCGCCAGCATGCGTTTGACCTGATGGTATTTGCCCTGCTCCAGCACGATCTCGAGCTGATGCGTGTCCACCATGCGGCAAGTCAGCGCCGCCAGCGGCGCGGGTTCGTCGTGCAGTTTCACACCGCCCAGCAACTTCGCGACCAGTTGCGGTGTGACCGGTTCCTGCGTGGTGGCGACATAGACTTTGGGCACATGATGTTTCGGCGAGGACTGCTTGTGGATGAACGGCCCGTCATCCGACATCAGCAACAGGCCGGTGGTGTCGTGATCGAGGCGGCCGACCGGCTGCACATCGCGCCGGGTGAATTGCTCCGGCAGGATGGTCAGCACGCCGGGGTGGTGGCTGGCCTTGCGCGAGCATTCAAAATTGGCCGGTTTGTTCAATGCGATATAGACATGCTCGCGGTAAGTCCACGATTCGCCGTAGACGGTGAATTCCAGGCCATCGGTCTCGATAGCGACGCGGCTGTCCCGGATGATTTTGCCGGCGACACTCACTTCGCCGTCGGCGATCAGTTCACTGCACCACTTGCGGGTGCCAAAGCCCTGCGATTGCAGGATGCGGTCCAAGGTTAGTTTGCTCATGGCGTGACTGTAGCAGAACAGTTGCCCTTACTGTGTCACAAAGCGATCAAGGGCGTATTGCGTTACTTCACAAACAGCAGCTTCCAAGCAGTCTGATAGAATCACCTGAGAGAGAAACTCCAGGACAGCTTTCTTGCTGTGAGTTCAGCGGCCTGAAGGGCGGTTGTGTGCCAGTTTCTGCCTGTCACGAGTGACTGTTTTCGGGTAGGCAGTTTGCAATTATGATGGACGGGTAGTCGTCAACAGCAACCATGCTCAGGGCAAAGCTGCTGCACGTTTACGCCCAACTTCATTACAAATGTGATTTGCTCGTGCCAGTCTGTATCCACGGCATTTATGATTTTCGCATTTGCCGTAACGGCGGCGGCGAGAAACTTTCGGTCGCTTTTGTCCACCGAATTGGGCGGTAGTTCGTTGAAGCCACATTTCTCATCAGCAATCGGCGTAATGGGTACGAGCCGTATCTTCTTCCCAAGATACATGTGGTCGTGAAGATACTTGAAAAACACGTCACCTACACCGGGCTGTCCTTTGTAGTTTAGGTGGTCACTGTATTCGGTGAAGATTAGCCCTTGTTCATCGAGGATAATATGGTTACGTTTCTTGGGTGAAACCAGCCCTTCAAGAAATTCGGTACATGCATACTGGCAGGCCAAACTGGCATGGGTATCCCGCCCATTGGCTGCAACAGCTACATTGGTATCCACGACAACATTCATTAACTGACAGCCTCCATCTTTCTCCTCAGAATGGCTTTTCTGGTTTCGGCAATCTCGGTCATTTCATCGCCAAAAAACTCTGGTGGCCAATTCAAGACCTCGCCAAACATATCCAGATTGAGATCAACGAGCTCGGATTGTCCGCCAACACTGTTGCAAAAATACAGTTTGATGTCTTTGGACTCGAAGGTTTCTTCGGCCACGCGACGCTGAAAGCGCCGTAGCATATGTTCGCTGTGGCTCTCTACAATAACCTGCAACTTTCTGGCTTTCGCCACGGAAAGAATTACATCTGCCAAGCCACTCTGCACTGATGGGTGTAGGTGAATTTCCGGCTGCTCCATGATGACTGTGCTGCCTTCTGGCACGTAGTAAAGCAACACCAAAGCGGGCAACACTTGAGATACGCCAAAACCAACATCTGTCAACAGTGCCGGCGGACTCTCAGCATTACGCTTGACTACAGCCCGGTAAAGGTTTGCATTGGTTCCAATTTCTTCGATCTTGAATTCGTGAATTAGCTTCAGCTCTTTCAGCCAGTAAGCAATTATTTCCTGAAAGGGTTTGAGGTGCGTTCTGCCCCCGAGGTTACGCCTCAGGTTGCGAGCGGTGGCGGATAGCATGGCCTCAATAGTTTGTTCACCACGCAGGCCAACACCCAATGGACTGGTACCTGACCATGGATACTCCCGCTTGGGGTATTCACGCAACGGGCCAAGATAGAAAATGGAATCCAACATCGACTCATACTCTGCACCAAACAAGCTCAGAAATTCGGCATTTTGGTAATAGGTCTTCGCCTGATCGGGAAATAGATGAGTTTTAATTGGCCCCGGCAGAGCCCAAACTCTCTGTTGGTTGCGCACAAAGCGAAAATCCGAACCCTCTGGGCACTTCTCCTTCAATTGAAATTCCGTCCCCCCCGCCTTCTTCGGAGAAATGGAAAAGCTAAAACCGCCAAATTGATATTCAAGAAAATCAGAGATCAATGTCGGCCCTTGCAGGTGAGCAATCGATTCAACGACAAGGTTTGAATCAGAAGCCAACACCTCGGTTCTCTTTTTGGTTGGGTCAAAGATATTGGCTTTCTGGGGCAATGACCATTTTATTTTCCATTTGAGGTCTGCATCCACCTTGTGTCCGTGAATCACATCCCTGTAGCCACCCAAGTTAACTAGTTGTCCGGGGCCACCGAAATCCAATACCAATCCACGATCCGTTGCATTTTTTGTTTGCTTCAACAGCAACAAAAATTGCAGCAGGCTGCTTTTGCCTGAGCTATTAGTGCCGAATAGCCCCGTAACCTGACCGAGTTTGATGTCGAGTTTTTTCCAAGACTTAAAGTTTTCTACATAGAGCCTATCGAGCATGACATACCTCACAAGTCAAACATATCAGTGCATTATAACCCTTCCGATGGCTACTTCATTTCGATAGTGAAGAAGTGACTGGCAGCTTTCGGGCAACTAAATCACACAATCGAACGTCGCAAACGTGTCGGGAGTTGATAGTCACGAATGACCGGTTTCTGGCAGCGTAATTCCACATGATCTGAAAGCGATTGAGCAAAATCAGGTGTTGCAATCTGACGGTTTGTGTCGGATCAAGTCTGAACTACTACATTTCTCTAGGTTGTTCAGCTCGGGAATTTGCCATCCACGTAGAACCATCTGCCCTCCTCGCATACAAAATGGCTGATCTCGTGCAGCCGGTGAGCGCGGCCGCCGATCTTGTAGCGCGCGACGAATTCCACCGTGGCGCGATCCGCCGATTCCGGCGTGTGTTTCTTTACTTCCAGCCCCAGCCATTTTGCATTGTCCGCCGCAAGATCGAGTGCGGCGGGGCGGGTGCCGGGGTGCCAGGTGGCCAGCAAATATTCTTCAAGTTTGAGCACATAGGCGCTGTAGCGCGAGCGCATCAGAGTTGCGGCATCCAGTGCGGGCGCACCATTGTGGTAGCGGTCGCAACAGGCGGCGTAGTCCGTTGCGCCGCAGGGGCAGGGGATTGGTTTTTTGGTCATTCGTTAGCAGGGCGGAAACTGCCATGCAGTACTTTGGGCTCCACCTCGATCATGCCGGCATCGCTGGTCATCATGATGTGGCCTTCCTGTATGGTGCATTGCAGTTGCATGGTGCGGTTGGCCAGCGCGGCGAGCGCCTGCGTGGTTTCGGTCGGCAGGTTGAGCACGGTGAGGTTGTCCAGGCGTTGCAGTTTGTCGCGATTTTCATTCCACCAGATATTCGCCGCGCGGCCATAGCTGATGACCACGACTTGGGCCGCGCGTCCGCTGGCCTTGCGGATGGCGCGCTCGTCGGGCAGGCCGACTTCTATCCAGCGTTCGATCGTGCCGGTGAGGTCTTTCTGCCACAGGTCGGGTTCCTCGTCGCTGCTCAGGCCTTTGGCAAAGATCAGAAATTCGTCGGCATACAGCGCGAAGGCGAGCAGGCGCGCCATCATGCGTTCGTCGGTTTCCGACGGATGCCGCGCCAACGTCAGCGCGTGGTCGGCGTAGTAGTGCCGATCCATATCGGCGATCTGGAGGGCGGCTTTGAAGACGGTTGCTTTGATGGCCATTGCGTGTTCCGGTTGGGTGTCGGGCAGGCGCGCATTCTAGCAGCCGCTTTCGTTTAAGTCCGTGCTGGCAGGGAGGCGAGAGTTAATTGAAACTCGCCGGACGATGCGAGGCTCACATTTGCAATATTGTTTTTCTTCGGGCACCATAAAATCTTTCAGCATAGGAGGTGTACGACATGAACCGTAATATCCTGCGCTTTTTTCTGGCAGCAGCCATGCTGGGCGTTGCCACGGTATCGAATGCAGCCCCGCTTTCCGGGGAGGCCAAGCGCCTCTACGATCTCGCTTCGCACGGTCAAAAAACCAGCGATGCCATGAGCCTCGGCGCCGAGGTGGTTCCCACGCAGGACGGCAGAAGTTTTTTTATGGTGTGGGAGCCGCAAGCCATCAAGGGTAAGCCGCACAAGTGGATCGTGTCGCTGCATGGCAGCAACGGTTTCGCCACAAAAGACCTGGAGATTTGGAGCCCTTACCTTAAAGACCGCAATCTCGGCATCATCAGCCTGCAATGGTGGTTCGGCGGCGGAGAGAAGACGCAGGATTACTATTCGCCTTTCGACCTTTACCGCGAGATCGATCTGCTGATGCGGCGCATGGGGATCAAGCCTGGCGAGGCGATGCTGGAAGGATTCAGCCGCGGTTCGGCGAACATTTATGCGGTAGCCGCGCTGGATCGTAACAAGGGGCAGCGTTATTTCAGCCTGTTCGTGGCGAATTCGGGCAGGGCTTCGCTGGATTATCCGCCGACACGGGCGGTCGATACCGGCAAGTTCGGCGACATGCCTTACAAGGGTTCGCGCTGGATCACTTCCTGCGGGGAGCGAGACACCAATCCTGATCGGGATGGCTGCCCGGGTATGCGGCGCACCGGTGATTGGCTGAAGAAACTCGGTGCCGAGGTCGCATTTGCGATTGAAGACAGCAGCGAAGGCCACGGCGCTTTTCACCGCAATCCCCGGAACGTGAACCGGGCGCTGGACTGGTTCTTGCGGAATCCGTAGGGAGTCTTTTATCCTAAAAACGACAATCCATCCACGAAAAACACGAAAGGCACGAAATAAAACAATAAATTGCATTGGATTGGTGAATCACCCGTTGGGTATTCATTGGCAGCATGGAGTCCTTTGAATTTTTTGCGAGCTTTCGCCTTGCGGCGAAATGTCTGCTTACCCCGTTTCGTGTTTTTCGTGACTTTCGTTAACCAATGACTTAGCGCATGTTTTACCGCGCTTAGTCAGATGGCTAGTTAGTTCATCAGGACAACTGTTTTTTCTAGGTTTATTTTGCGCCATATGACAGAAACCAAAGGCTGATCGATTTCCCGATTGACACACTTTCACCCGCACCCTGATAATTCGAGCCTATGAAAACTTTTCAAACCATCCACAACGCCCGAGCCGTCCCAGGCGCATATCTGCGCAGGGTGTGGCGCTTCGCGTATTGTGGTCTGGAGAGTTAGCGTTTAAGCAGTAGTCGCTTTAGTTGTTTCCAAAAGGCCACGGAATGTTTCTGTGGCCTTTTTGTTTTTCAGGCCGTTCCCCTTCGGCAGGCTCTCAAGAAACAGCTTTTTATTCACAAAATTTCAATATGTTACAAAGCATAGAAAATGACCAAACAGCAACCATCAAGAGCAAACCCCCTCCAGCTCCCCCTTGTCAGGGGGAGAGCCAGTGCAACTCCTCCCCTGACAAGGGGAGGCCGGGAGGGGTTTGGGTTTATTTTGTTTCCTGTTCACGCCTTACCACGCGAAAGCGGGGCTTACTGGGTTCGGGGCGAACGGGGCATCACGATTTGAGTCTGGGAGAATATTATGTCGTTGCCCGCCGCATTTGTTTCGGTGATCCTGATCTGGTCCACCACGCCGCTCGCCATCAAGTGGAGCGCGCTGGGTATCGGTTTCAGCTTCGCGGTGTTCTCGCGCATGGCGCTGGGCGCATTGTTGTGTGCCCTGTTGTTGGCCGTGCTGCGCGTGCGTTTTCCGTTGCACCGCAAGGCGCGGCTGAGCTATGTGGCGAGCGGGCTGAGCATGTTCGGCGCGATGGCGCTGACTTACTGGTCGGCGCAATATGTCAGCTCGGGCATGATCTCGGTGCTGTTCGGCCTGTCGCCACTGATCACCAGCCTTGGTGCGGCGCTCTGGCTGAAGGAGGAGGCGATCACGCCGAGCAAGGTCGCGGGCATGCTGCTCGGCGTGCTCGGTTTGGCGCTGGTGTTTCGCGGCGGTCTTGGGCTGGGTGAGGGCGCGTTTGCCGGATTGGCGGCGCTGTTCGTCGCGGTGGTGGTGCAGTCGCTGGGGCTGGTGTGGATCAAGCGCATCGGCGACGACAGCCCGCCGCTGGCGACGACGCTGGGCAGCCTGATCGTATCACTGCCGCTGTTCTGTGCGGCATGGTGGCTGGCCGATGGGCATCTTCCTGCGGTATGGCCGGAGCGCGCGCTGGCGGCGACGGTATATCTGGGTGTGTTCGGCTCGGTGTTCGGCTTCGCGCTGTATTACTACATGATCAAGCATATGGAGGCGGGGCGCATCGCGCTGATCACGCTGATCACGCCGGTGTTGGCTTTGCTGCTGGGGCATGGGCTCAACGATGAGGCGGTGCTGCCGCAGGTGTGGCTGGGAACCGCGAGCATCACCCTGGGCCTGTGTCTGCACCGCTGGGGCGAGCAGTGGCTGGCGTATTTGCCGATCCGCCGCTGACCGGGGGGCGAAGATCATTCGCGGTAGATATGTCGCAAAAGGTATTTCGACCCGGCACCTTTAAAAGCAAAACCGGTAACATATGCGTATTGAGCGACCAGGGATACTTCGATCATGACTAACCGTCTCGCGCAGGAAACCAGCCCTTATTTGCAGCAGCATGCCGGCAACCCGGTGGACTGGTTTCCGTGGGGCGAGGAAGCGTTGCGCCGCGCACGCGAACAGGACAAGCCGATCCTACTTTCCATCGGTTATTCCGCCTGCCACTGGTGCCATGTCATGGCGCACGAATCGTTTGAGGATGCCGAAGTCGCGGCGGTGATGAACCGGCTGTTCATCAACATCAAGGTGGATCGCGAAGAGCGCCCCGACCTCGATCACATCTATCAGACCGCCCATGCCATGCTGATGCAGCGCAGCGGCGGCTGGCCGCTCACCCTGTTTCTGACGCCGGATCAAACGCCGTTTTTCGGCGGCACTTATTTTCCCAGGGAGGCGCGCTACAACCTGCCCGGTTTTGTGCAGTTGCTGGAGCAGGTGGCCGATATTTATCGCACGCGCCGGGAGGATATTGCGCGGCAGAATGCCTCGCTGCTGCACAATTTTGGCTCCACGCTGCCGAGTGCGGAAGGTCAAACCAGTATCAGCGATGCGCCGCTGGATGAGGCATACAGCGAATTGCGCCAGGCCTTCGATGCCGTTCACGGCGGCTTTGGCGGCGCGCCCAAATTTCCGCAACCGGCCGGATTGGAATTTTTGTTAAGGCATGCAATGCGCGGCGGCGATCAGGGTGCGCGCAGCATGGCGCTGCACACCTTGCGCAGCATGGCGGGCGGCGGCATCCACGACCAGTTGGGCGGCGGTTTCTGCCGCTATAGCGTGGATGAGCGCTGGGCGATTCCGCACTTCGAGAAAATGCTGTACGACAACGGCCCGCTGCTGGCGCTTTACGCCGATGCCTATACGCTGACTGGCGAGGCAGCGTTCAAATGCGTGGCGCAAGGCATCGCGGGCTGGGCGATACGCGAGATGCAGTCGCCGCAGGGCGGTTTTTATGCCAGCCTGGATGCGGATTCCGAACACGAGGAAGGCAAGTTTTATATATGGATGCCGGAGCAGGCCGCCAGTCTGTTGAGTCCCGAGGAATATGTCGTTGCAGCCGCCCACTATGGCTTGGATCATCCGCCCAATTTCGAGAATCGGCAGTGGAATCTGCTCGTTGCACAGTCGCTGGAAGCCATCGCGCAGGCGCGCCATCTGTCTCAGGAACAGGCAAGACAACTGCTCGCAAGCGCGCAGCAAAAACTATTCGCCGCACGTGAGCAGCGGGTGCGGCCGGGGCGCGACGAAAAAATCCTGGTCAGTTGGAATGCGCTGATGATCAAAGGCATGGCGCATGCAGGCAGAATGCTGGACGAACCGGCATGGGTTGTCTCGGCACAGCACGCGGCGGATTTCATCCGCGCCGCCATGTGGCAGAACGGACGACTGCTGGCGACCTGCAAGGACGGCAAGGCGCACCTGAATGCCTATCTGGATGACTACGCCTTCATGCTCGACGCGCTGTTGGAATTGCTGCAAGCGGAGTTTCGTGTAGCTGACCTGGAGTTTTCCCGCGCACTCGCCGATGTGCTGCTGGAACAGTTCGAGGACACGCAGGAAGGGGGGCTTTTCTTCACCAGCCACGATCACGAAAAACTCATCCACCGCCCCAAATCCGGCCATGACAATGCCACGCCATCCGGCAACGGTATCGCGGCGTTCGCCTTGCAGCGTTTGGGGCCTCTATTGGGAGAGACGCGCTACCTCGATGCGGCCGCGCGCGCGCTGAAGCTTTATTACCCGGCGCTCGCGCAGCAGCCGTCGGGCTTTGCGAGCATGCTGATGGCATTGCAGGAATATCTCGCGCCGCCGCAAATCGTCATCCTGCGCGGCGCGCCCGGAACAAGCGCGGCATGGCGCAGGCAACTGCTGCAACACCATTGGCCGAGCACCCTGATCATCGCGCTGGAAGGCGAATTCATCGGCTTGCCGGAGACGCTGGCGAAGCCCTTGTCGCAACAGGTCAGCGCCTGGGTTTGCCAGGGTGTGAAATGTTTGCCGGTCATCAAGGATTGCGCCGAATTGATAGCTGTTTGCCGATCCGGCAAAACAGGTTGATGCAACAGGAAGCCACTAATCAAATGATGTAACTGCCGCATATCCGCTTTCCAACCGGCGGAAAATGTGAAAGAATCGGCGCATTGAAATTTAACGAATAGAGTGGCAAATGATCGACCGAGACGGCTATCGCCCGAACGTC
>Ga0154345_155_pt1 | contig 55680 bp, 46 predicted proteins | sample RifGroA2_FD_115873 | JGI IMG/M metagenome (GOLD analysis project Ga0154345, IMG submission 115873) | Gallionellales bacterium GWA2_55_18 | reverse complement strand
CACTCAACTGCTTATAGAGCTTTTCTGTTTTTTCCATCCCAACACCTTAACCTCTCCAAGGTGTTGCGGTTGGTTTTTGAGCGCGCCCTTCCTGAAAGCGGCAATCGTAAGCCAATGGGGGCAACGTCAGTTTAAATTTTCATCCAACGCCCCCTTCCTGAATATCCGCAATCAGCTAACGCTCACCCGCCCGAATTTGCGCTTGCCGACTTGTGCGACGACGACCGTGCCCGCCTTGAGTTGCAAAGCCTTGTCGCTGACTTTTTCGCCGTCGAGTTTGACCCCGCCCTGGTCGATCATGCGCAGTGCTTCGGAAGTGCTGGGAACCAGCCCGGCTTGTTTGAGCAGTTGAGCGATACCGATGTGGCCATCCGTGCTGGCGACGCTGATTTCCGGCATGTCGTCCGGCAGCACACCTTGTTTGAAGCGCGCTTCGAATTCCGTCAGCGCGGCTTCGGCGGCCTTTTTGGAATGGAAGCGTTCCACGATTTCCTGCGCCAGCAATACCTTGATGTCGCGCGGGTTGCGTCCGGCGGATACTTCTTCGCGCCAGCCGGTTATTTCACCCATGCTGCGGAACGACAGCAGTTCCAGATAGCGCCACATCAGCGTATCGGAGATCGACATCAGCTTGCCGAACATATCCTGCGGTGTGTCGGTGATACCGACGTAATTGCCGAGCGACTTGGACATCTTGTTCACACCGTCCAGCCCTTCCAGCAGCGGCATGGTGAGTACGCACTGCGGCGGCTGACCGTAATGTTTTTGTAGTTCGCGCCCCATCAGCAAGTTGAATTTCTGGTCGGTGCCGCCCAGCTCGATGTCCGCCTTGAGTACCACGGAGTCATAGCCTTGCACCAGCGGGTAAACAAACTCATGGATGGCGATGGGCTGGTTGCTTTTGTAACGCTTGCCGAAATCGTCGCGCTCCAGCATGCGCGCCACGGTGTGGGTGGCCGCCAGTTTGATCAAATCCGCCGCGCTGAATTCGTCCATCCAGGTAGAGTTGAACACGATCTCGGTTTTTTCCGGGTCAAGCACCTTGAACACCTGGTCGCGGTACGACTGGGCGTTTTCCAGCACCTGTTCGCGCGACAGCGGCGGACGGGTGGTGTTTTTGCCGGTCGGGTCGCCGATCATGCCGGTGAAGTCGCCGATCAGGAACAGCGCGTCATGGCCGAGATACTGCAACTGGCGCATCTTGTTGAGCAGCACGGTATGCCCGAGATGCAAATCCGGCGCGGTCGGATCGAAGCCCGCCTTGACGCGCAACGGGCGACCCAGCGCGAGCTTTTGCTTCAACTCGTCTTCAAGCAGTAATTCATGGGCGCCGCGCTTGATCAGAGCCAGCGCATCGGCCTGTGTTATTTCCGGGGTAGTCATTTCAGTCATAATTTTCTATCAATTCAAATTCAGAAAAAGCCGGGTTGCCGTTCATTCCCGCGTTCGAGCCATTCGTCAGCCGTGTTTTACCACCTGAATTAATCATCTGCCGCCTATCAATTCGGCCTTTGAGAGGATGCACCTTTCTGGTAAAGTGCGCACCAATCGGAAATGCAGCACGTTGCAAAAACAAGACAAAGCAACACAAGGAGGCGTGAATGTTAACCCAAAATCTGCCCGACCAAGAACGCAAAATGCTGGAAAGCAAAAAAAAGCTGCGCTGGTTCGTCACGCTGTCCACCATGCCGTTGCTGGGCGTAGTCACCGCCTTCGGACTGGTGCCGCAAAGCAATCTTGGCCCCGATTCGGCCAAAGTTGCCATCGAACAGATCGCATTGCCCAAGATCGCCCCCAGCGTGACCACTGCCGCCAGTTTCTGGCGCACCGAGCGCATGCAGCGCGGCGATACCGTGGCCGAATTGCTGCGCCGCCTGAATGTCGAAGATGCCGCCGCCAGCAACTATCTGCGCCATACCGCTGAAGCGGAATCTTTCCGCAAACTGGCTGTCGGCAAGGAAGTGCAAGCCGAGATCAACGCCGTCGGCGGGCTTGTTTCGTTGCGCTATATGGGCGACAACGGCGCACAAATCGTGATCGACAAACAAGGCGAGGGCTACAAAACCCATATCCAGCCCGCCCAACTCGAGAAACGCCTGTTCGTGCGCACCGGCGAAATCAAGACCAGCCTGTATGCCGCAACCGATGCAGCCGGAATGCCGGAAGCCGCCGCCAACCAATTGGCCGAGATATTCGGCGGCGATATCGATTTTCACCACGATTTGCGCAAGGGCGACAAATTCACCGCAGTGTATGAAATGACCTACAGCAATGGCGAATTGGTGCATACCGGGCGCATCCAGGCCGCCGAATTCATCAACCAGCGCCAGGTTTACCGCGCGGTATATTTCCAGGGCAACACGCAGCAAGGCGATTACTTCACCCCGGAAGGCAAGAGCGTGCGCAAGACTTTCCTGCGCTCGCCCATTGAATTTTCGCGCGTGAGTTCGGGCTTCAGCAACTCGCGTTTCCACCCGGTGCTGAACAAATGGCGCGCACATAGAGGCGTGGATTTTGCCGCCCCGATCGGCACCAAGGTCAAAGCAACTTCGGACGGTGTCGTCTCATCTTTCGGCAAGCAGGGCGGTTATGGCAATTTCGTTACGGTCAGCCATCAGGGTCATTTCACCACCGTGTATGGTCATCTGTCGCGCTTTGCCAAGGGGCTGCATAAAGGCCAGCGCGTGGCGCAGGGCGATGCGATCGGCTATGTCGGCATGACCGGCCTGACCAACGGCCCGCACCTGCACTACGAGTTCAGGGTTGACGGCCAACAGCGCGACCCGCTGCGCGTCGCGCTGCCCAATGCGCAGCCTGTCGGCGCTGCCGACAAGACCGCGTTCCAATCGCTTGCCGACAACTTCGTGGCGCGCTTGAACCAATTGCGCAACACCAACCTCGCCAAACTCGACTAACGGGTATGGCGAAATGCCGCCTCTGCTAAGAAACCCGCCGTGCCCGTTTCCCCCACCCCAACCCTCCCCCGGAGGGAGAGGGGGCAAACGAATCGCTGTGCGAGGATCACGACACCCATCCCGTGCAACAGCCTGAGCTCTATATCGGGTTGATGTCGGGAACCAGCCTGGACGGCGTCGATGCCGTCCTTGTCGATTTGTGCCAGACACAGCCCCGGCTGCTCGCCAAGCACTACCTGCCTTTTGACGACACACTGAAAAGCATTTTGCTGGCGCTGCATCTGCCCGGCCACAACGAGCTGCATCAGGCACAATTGACCGACAATCAACTGGCGCAACTGTATGCCCGAAGTATTACCCCGCTACTATCGCAAGCCGGCATCTCTGCGGCGCAAGTAAATGCCATCGGCTGCCACGGCCAGACCATCCGCCACTGCCCCGAACAAGGCTACACCCTGCAAATCGGCAACGCCGCACTGCTCGCCGAACTGACCGGCATCACCGTGGTCGGCGACTTTCGCAGCCGCGACATCGCCGCCGGAGGACAAGGCGCGCCGCTGGTTCCCGCGTTCCATGACCATGCGTTGCGCCATCCCGGCATCCATCGCGTCATCGTCAATATCGGCGGCATCAGCAACCTGACCGATCTGCCACCGCAAGCCGCCACGACCGGTTTTGACTGCGGCCCCGGCAACCTGCTGATGGATGCGTGGTGCATGCGACACCTCGGCAAATCCTACGACGACAACGGCGCATGGGCGGCATCCGGCCAGGTGTTGCCCGCCTTGCTGGAGCAGATGTTCGACGAACCTTTTTTTGCTTTACCGCCGCCAAGAAGCACCGGTCGCGACCTGTTCAACATGGCATGGCTGCGCGGCAAACTGCAAGGCAACGAACGCGCGGAAGATGTGCAGGCGACACTGCTGGAGCTGACTTGCCAAACCATCGCGCAAACCATCCAGAAATATTGCACCGGTGCTGCGGAAATTTATTTATGCGGCGGCGGCGCGCGCAACCAAACCCTGCGCAACCGCCTGATCGACTTGCTGCCGGGCAGCAGCATACAGACCACCGACATCCTCGGCGTGGACAGCGACTATCTGGAAGCCATCGCCTTCGCCTGGCTGGCGCAGCAAACCCTGCTCGAAAAACCCGCCAATCTGCCGCAGGTCACCGGCGCAAAGCATCCCTGCATACTGGGCGCGATTTACCGGAATTAAACCTAAAAACCGCAATTCATCCACGAAAAACACGAAAGGCACGAAATAAAACATGAAGTTGCATTGACTCGGGGATTCACCCAACAGGTATCAATTTATGGAGCCCTTTGAATTTTTTCGTGTTTTTCGTGACTTTCGTGGACAACCACTCTTTCTAGGTTAAAAAAAGGGGCGCGATAAATCGCGCCCCTACGTTTTTCTATCAAACCAACTACCCCCTTTACGGCAGGACTTCTTCGGCTTCGGTTTTTTCCGGTTTGATGAAGTCTTCGCGCGATACGCCGAGCCACATCAGGATCGGGCTGGCGACCAGCACCGAGGAATAGATACTGAACAAAATGCCGATGGTCAGCGCCATCGCAAAGTAATGCAGCGTCTCGCCGCCGAGGAACAGCATCGCGCCGACCATCATTTGCGTGCAGCCGTGGGTGATGATGGTGCGCGACATGGTGCGGGTGATCGCGTTGTCGATGATTTCCGCAACCCCGGCCTTGCGCATGGTGCGGAAGTTCTCGCGGATCCGGTCGAACACCACCACCGATTCGTTCACCGAATAACCCAGCACCGCCAGCACCGCCGCCAGCACGGACAGCGAGAATTCCCATTGAAAGAAGGCAAAGAAGCCGAGGATGATGACCACGTCATGCAGGTTGGCGATGATGGCGGACAGGCCGAATTTCCATTCGAAGCGCATCCACAGATATCCGACGATACCCAGCGATACCAGCAGCAGCGCCAGTGCGCCGTTCTCTATCAGGTCTTTGCCGACCTGCGGGCCGACGAATTCCACGCGACGCATTTCCACACCGGCATCCTGCTTGCGCAAACCATCCATCACCTGCTCGCTCAGTTTCGCGCCGGCGAGATTCTGCTTGAGCGGCACCTGGATCAGCACATCGTGGCTGGAACCGAAGTTTTGCACCAGTGCATCGTGCAAGCCTGTGGCGGCAAGCTGTTCGCGCACCTTGGCAAGATCGGCAGGTTGAGCGTAATGCACCTCGATCACCGTGCCGCCGGTGAAATCCACACCAAAATTCAGCCCTTTGCTGGCGAGAAAAAACACCGCGAACAGAAACGTCACCAGCGAAATGCTGGTAGTGATTTTCCCGTAGCTCATAAACGGGATGTCTTTTTTGATCTTGAAAAATTCCATGCTTTTTGTTCCTCGTTATTCCCCCTCTCTCCAACTCTCTCCCCTTGGGGAGAGAGAGCTATTGTCCCCTCTCCCGCTTGCGGGAGAGGGTTAGGGAGAGGGTGTTAACCTATTGCTACATTAGCGAGCCGCGCCCTGCGGCCATACATCAGATTAACCATTGCGCGCGAAACCAGCACCGCGCTGAACATCGAAGTGAGAATGCCCAGGCACAACACCACCGCAAATCCCTTGATCGGGCCGGAGCCGAACATGAACAGCGCAATTCCAGCAATCAGCGTGGTCACATTCGAATCGATGATGGTGCCGAATGCCCGATCATATCCGGCATGGATCGCGGCCTGCGGCGTGACGCCGTTGCGCAGCTCCTCGCGGATGCGCTCGTTGATCAGCACGTTCGCGTCGATCGCCATCCCCAGCGTCAGCGCGATACCCGCCATGCCGGGCAAGGTGAGCGTCGCTTGCAACATGGACAACAACGCCACCAGCAGTAGCAGGTTCACCCCCAACGACACCATGGAAATCGTGCCGAACATCAGGTAGTAGGCGATCATGAACAGCGCGACCATGATAAAACCGATCTTGGTGGAATCGAAACCGCGCTTGATATTATCCGCGCCGAGGCTGGGCCCGACGGTGCGTTCCTCGATGATTTCCATTGGTGCTGCCAGCGCGCCGGCACGCAGCAGCAATGCGGTGTCCTGCGCTTCCATGGTGTTCATCTGGCCGCTGATCTGCACGCGCCCGCCGCCGATCTCTTCGCGAATGACCGGTGCCGTGACGATTTCGCCCCGGCCTTTTTCAAACAGGATGATCGCCATGCGCTTGCCGACGTTTTCGCGCGTCGCTTCCTTGAACTTGCGCGCGCCCACGCCGTCCAGATTGATGTGCACGGCAGGCTCGTTGTCGCGGTTGTCGAAACCGGGCTGCGCGTCGTTGATGCGCTCGCCGGTGAGGATCACCTGCTTCTTCACCAGCAGCAGGTTGCCGTCGCGATCCTTGAACATCTCGGTGCCGAACGGAGCCGCAGCTCCCGGGCTGGCTTGATGCTCCTCGTCCACCATGCGCACTTCCAGCGTCGCGGTGCGCCCGAGAATATCCTTGGCGCGCGCCGTATCCTGTACGCCGGGCAATTGCACCACCACGCGATCCGCACCCTGTTGCTGGATCACCGGCTCGGCCACACCCAGCTCATTCACGCGGTTGCGCAAGGTCATCAGGTTCTGCTGCACGGCGGACTCCTGGATACGCCGCTCGGCTTCCGGCTTGAGCGTCGCCTGTAACAAAAATTCGCCGCCTGCTTCGTTGGCGCTCAGCGCATAGTCGTTAAAGCGCTGCTTGATTTCCGCCTCACCCTTGCCGCGCGCTTCGGCATCGCGGAATTTCACCGATAGCATATTGCCGTCGCGGCTGACACCGGCATAAGCGATCTTCTGCTCGCGCAACGCGCTGCGGATATCGCCGGTAGCGGCTTCCAGAGCCTTGCCCAGCGCGGCTTTCATATCGACCTGCAACAGGAAGTGCACACCGCCGCGCAAGTCCAGGCCGAGATACATCGGCAGCGCATGAAGGCTGGTCAACCATTGCGGCGAGCGCGACAGCAGGTTAAGCGCGACCATGTAGTCTTCCCCCAACTGGCCGGACAACACGTCCTTGGCTTTTAGTTGGTTGTCGGTATCGGCGAAGCGCGCCTTGACGCTATTGCCGTCCAGCGCGACCACTTCCGGATTGAGGCTGGCTGCCTTGAGGGTTTTTTCCACGCGCTCCAGCAATGCGACATCCGCTTTCAGGCTGGCGCGCAACGGCGACACCTGCACGGCAGGCGATTCGCCGTAAAAATTCGGCAAGGTATAGATCAACCCGGCCAGAACCACGGCCAGAATCGACAAATATTGCCACAATGGATAACGGTTCATTGAAACCTCTTTTGATAGGGGGCAGGTGCTAGGGATTGGGGGCTAGGGTTTTACCTCGCTACGCCAGGGTTTTTCAGCCCCTAATCCCTAGCCCCTGTCCCCTCACTTAATGGACTTGATGGTTCCCTTGGGCAACATGGCTTGAACCGCAGTTTTCAGCACCGTCACTTCGACATTCTCGGCGATTTCCACGCCCACATATTCCTCGTACACCTTGTTGATGCGACCCACTTCGCCGCCCGTCGTCACGACTTCATCGCCGCGTTGCAGCGCTTCGACCATGGTCTTGTGTTCCTTGGCGCGCTTGCTTTGCGGGCGCAACACCAACAAATAAAACACCGCCACCAATACGACCAGCGGAAGAAAATCCATGAAACCGGCACCCTGCGCCGGTGCGGCGGCTTCGGCATAAGCATTACTGATGAACATTATTCAATCTCCGAGGATAAATCAAAAGGCGCGCATTCTAGCATGAAGCACAGCCATCTTCATGCACTCCCCCGCCGCGCATCAGTCTGAAGCGTGTCGCGAAAGCCTCAAACGCATCCGCCTCGATGGCCGCGCGCATCTCGCCCATCAGCTCCTGATAATAATGCAGGTTATGGATGGTATTGAGGCGCGCGCCGAGGATTTCCTTGATACGGTGCAAGTGGTGCAGGTAGGCGCGGCTGAAGTTGCGGCAGGTGTAGCAGGCGCACTGTTCGTCCAGCGGGCGCATATCCATGCGGTATTGCGCATTCTTGATCTTGATGTCGCCGTGGCGGGTGAACATCATGCCGTTACGCGCGTTGCGCGTCGGCATCACGCAATCGAACATGTCGATGCCCTGCGCCACCGCCGCCACAAGGTCTTCCGGTGTGCCGACCCCCATCAGATAACGCGGCTTGTTTTGCGGCAGTTGCGGCGCGGTGTGCGCGAGGATACGCAGCATGTCCTCCTTGGGTTCGCCCACCGACAGGCCGCCGATGGCGTAGCCATCGAAGCCGATGCTCACCAGTTCGCGCAACGACTCGTCGCGCAGCTTCTCGTACATACCGCCCTGCACGATACCGAACAGCGCGTTAGAGTTCCCTTCATGCGCCCGTTTGCTGCGCTCCGCCCAGCGCAACGACAGACGCATCGAATCCGCCGCCTCGCGCTCCGTCGCCGGATACGGTGTGCATTCGTCGAAGATCATCGCGATGTCGGAATTCAGCACCTTCTGGATGCGCATCGATTCTTCCGGTGTGAGGAAACATTTATCGCCGTTTACAGGAGATTGGAATTTCACGCCCTCCTCGCTGATCTTGCGCAATTCGCCGAGGCTGAACACCTGAAACCCGCCAGAATCGGTGAGAATCGGGCCGTCCCAGCCCATGAAGCGGTGCAAACCGCCATGCGCCTCGATCACCTCCAAGCCGGGGCGCAACCACAAGTGAAAGGTGTTACCCAGCACGATCTGCGCACCGATCTCTTTCAGTTCCAGCGGCGACATCGCCTTTACCGTGCCGTAGGTGCCGACCGGCATAAAGGCGGGGGTTTCAACGCAGCCATGTGCCAGTTGCAAAGTGCCGCGACGGGCGAGGCCGTCAGTTTTGTATAGAGTAAATTCCATATTCTGTGGTTGGGCTTCGCCTGGTATTATTTATTGACGGCGGGCGAAGCCCGCCCTACTCGCCGAATTTGCCATCGCCTAACTCGCCCTCGGCAATTCCCCAATTCTCGGGGTACACACCAGCCTCCACAAAACGATGAAAGGTCGAGTAAGGCCAGTCCGCCGCGCATCTTACCAAACCGTGCTTCACCGGGTTCCAATGGATGTAATCGGCATGCCGCGCAAAATCGTTTTCGTCGCGGATGCAATGTTCCCAATAGCGGGGTTGCCATAGTTTTTCCCCAGCCTCCATGTCCAGATGATGCCGGGTAAAGCGTTTGATCTTCGCCCAGCGCAAGGAGTAATCGGCATCGCCCTCCGGCAAACGCCAGAGGCAATGCAGGTGATCGGGGAGCAGCACCCAGGCTTCCACATAAAACGGGTGTTCCTCGCGTACCGCTTGCACGGAAGCGCGCAGAGCGGCTCGGATGTTTTCGTTAGTTAGCAACGGGCGGCGATCATGCGTCACCAAGGTAAAGAAATAGCTGCCTCCGGGTACGCGGGCGCGGTGGTAGTTGGACATTGGGTTATTCAGTTGTAGGTCGGGCTTTGCCCGACATCATTTTATTAACGGCGGGCGGAGCCCGCCCTACAACACCATCATTTCTTTCAATCAGCATCGCATCGCCATAACTGAAAAACCGGTATTCCTTTTCCACCGCGTGGCGATACGCCGCCAGCATCTGCTCCATTCCACCGAACGCGCATACCAGCATCAGCAGCGTCGAGCGCGGCAGGTGAAAATTCGTGAGCAGCCTATCCACTACTTTGAAGCTGTAACCCGGTGTGATGAAGATTTTTGTCTCGCCCGTGCCTGCCTGCAATTCGCCATCCTGTGCTGCGCTCTCCAGCGCGCGCAAGCTGGTCGTACCCACCGCAATCACCCGCCCCCCTGCCGCGTGCGCCTGGGCTATCGCATCCACGGTGGCCTGCGGAATCTCATAGCATTCGCTGTGCATGGCGTGTTCGCGTATCAATTCGGCGCGCACCGGCTGGAATGTTCCCGCGCCGACATGCAGGGTCACATAAACAACCCGCACGCCCTTGTCGCGCAAGGCTTGCAGCATCGCGTCATCGAAATGCAACCCCGCCGTGGGCGCCGCCACCGCGCCTGCCGCGCGCGCAAACACGGTCTGGTAGCGCTGCTCATCTTCAGCGTCCGCCACATGAGTTATGTAAGGCGGCAGCGGCAGTCGGCCGTAGCGTTCCAGCAAATCCAGTACATTTTTTGCTGCGGCAAAACGCAACCGGAAGAATTCGCCTGCTCGCCCCAACACCTCGACATGTAAAGCGTCTGCCAGCAACAGGCGGCTCCCTGCCTTGGGCGATTTGCTGGCGCGCACCTGCGCCAGCACTTCATGCCCGTTCAACACGCGCTCGACCAGCACTTCGATCTTGCCACCGCTTTCTTTGCTACCGAACAGACGCGCCTTGATGACGCGCGTGTCGTTCAGCACCAACACATCGCCCGACTTGACCAGCTGCAACAACTCGGCAAAACGGCGATCCTCCAGCACATCGCCGTGCGCATACAACAAGCGGCTGCTGCCGCGCTGCTCCGGTGGGTGCTGCGCGATCAACTGTTCCGGCAACGCAAAATCAAATTCATCGGTACGCATGGGCACTATGGAAATTTATAAAGGCGGGATTGTGGGACAGCTCAATTCAGTACGCACTGCGTTCCAAATTGGAGATGAGACACGGATCTGTCCAATCAGTGTTTGCAGCGATGGTTCGTTATCATCTTGGGTGGCCGGTAGCAAACTCATTGATTCCCAACCTCATCCACTAATATACTCACTCGCAGCTTTTCGTTTTTCCATTGCGCCAAACAAAATGCCAAGCTTCCATCCAGCGATGCCTCTGCGACCACGATGTGTGCTGCGCGGCTGGCAATCCAATGGTTACGTCGCATCGCCAACTCGGCAGTCAACCGTTGCTGCGTATCATCCATACTCACCACCGCAATCATTCCGGCCTGCACCGCCTCGTGCCATGCAGACGAAAGGCTCGCCGCCTCCAGCTTGCGCGTAATCACAATCACCACTGGCGCATGAGCCGCCAGCATGACTTCCAGAACCGACTGCTCAAGCGGCGAATGAAATCCGCCGATCAGCGGAATTTTCGCCCGTGCCTGTTCGACAGCCCAATCCATCGCCGCCCTGATCGCCCGCCCCGAACAACGGCGGGACGCGAAAAAAGCCGTCAGCGGCTGTTCCAGCAATGCCATGTTGCCAACCCCGGCTAGCCCGTCTTTTTGCCAGAATGATAATAACGGTTTTGCCATAGCGTTGATTTGTTTATGTATATACCAAAATTAAAGTTTATTATCTTTCGCCTCTGATAATAAACTCGCTTGATCCGCTGGTTGAGCTGGCTCCGAATAAGCCGCATTCCGCCCGGTGGCCCACCTCATCCCACACGGGATATGTACTCCATAATTTGAGCAGAAAAACCCCGTTCTGATAATGACAAAATCAAAAACATACTGATTTGCAATGGGTTTTATTGTTTTGGCAATTCATTATCTGGAGCGTTTGATAATGAATCCGCTTGCTCAGCAGAGCGCATTGGCTTGGTATAACTGGCTTGCTGGCGCGATGCGGAAGGCAATGCAATCAGCACCCCTTGCGCGACCCAGGTGCGCAACATACGCGATGCCTCCAGCGTGTCCATCCCGGTAATTTCGCGCAACTGGCGGTTGGCAATATCACCGTGCGTATCAATCCAGTGGCTCACTTCGTCCCACACCGTGGGGCGCTCCAGATTCAACAGCGTCACCGTCACACTTTCCACCGCCGCCTCGGTATTTTGTCGATACTGCGGCGGATAAAGCATCGCGCTCGCCATTTCGGCGAACATCATTTTCACACCCTCGCCCGCATCAATATTGGGTGCGATGGGAAACTCGCGCAGATTTAGCGCGACCAAAGGATTGCGCGCCTTGGAGCCTGCCTTGTCCACGTTGGCCGGTGTAATATTGCCGGGGAATACGCCGGGGCTTTCCACCTCGATGCGATCATCGAAAAGACGAATAAAAATATCGCGGTTCAAGCGGTAATCGCGATGGATCACCGCATTCACAATCGCCTCTTTTACCACCCGTTCCGGGTACAGGTGCTTGGTCTTGAAGCCGCTGCCGGAAAGCGTCAAGCCTTGCGCAAGCTCATCCAGCACAGTCTTCACTGCGGTATCAATCTGCTCGATCAACGGGCCGCGTATCGTCTTGGGTGTCTTGCGCAAGTTGGGCGTAGCGCCCGGCACAACCTGCTTTCCGTCGTAGACCATCAAACGGATGTCGGCACGAGAGCCATGCGCGGCAAGCAAGCTACCCGGCTCATCGGCAAACAGTAACACTGCCGCACGAGTTGGCTGGACTTCACTCCCCACCTTCGCTGCCAAGCCAATTTTCTGCAATTGCTCCGCAAAAGTGCCGCTCTTTAACCCGCGTGCAGAGACAAAACTGCGCCATGTTTCCGTTTCCAATAACTCCAGCGGAACAACCATAGGCTCACTCTCCGCACTGCGCACCCCGCGCCGGTAAGAAAGTTCGGTGATCTCGGCGGCGCTCATCTCGCGGTTGCCCGCATCCAGCCGCGTCCAAGTGCCGTCGTCCACGATGGAATGCACCTTGTCGCTCTTTGCCGTGCGCACCAGCACCACATTGCCCGCCTTGCCGTCACGCAAGGTGCAGGGCAGACGCACGAAGCTGATGGTTTCTATCGGCGGGTGAAACTGGGTGCGGACTTTGCGGATGAGCTCATCCAGCGCCTCAGGGTTTTCTTCGATGCCATAAAACCGGGTGGCTCCGCTTCCCTGTTTTTCATCCGCCACACCCAAAGCCAGAATGCCGCCTTCGGTGTTGGCGAAAGCGCAAATCGCCTCCAGCGCCTTGCCCACCATCTTGCCGGAAACACGCTTGAAATCGAGCGTGCGGCTTTCGCGGGCGACGAGCAGCGCCTTAATACGCGGCGCAGCCTGCTCTTCGGTTAGGTCAATCATGGTCATAGAAGTTTATTGCACCGCAGGCTTGGATGCGCGCAACCATTCCTGCACCGGCAGCAAATCATCCCAATCCACGGTCTCGCCGAGGCTGCCATCATCCTTCACCACACGCAAGCGGCTCTGGTCTTTGGTGAGAAACAGCACTTTCCCATAACACTTCGGAATGCGCCGCGCCTTGCGCGCGGCATCCTTGGTATTCTCCTTGGTTTCGATCAGCCGAATCACCGGATCATCGTCAACTTTAAATTCGCGCAGCGATTCGTTGCCCCCCTCTCCCGCTTGCGGGAGAAGGTTGGGGAGAGGGAGATGCGACAGGCAAACCACAAAGTCGGGGTGAAAATAGTTTTGATGTTCGCCCCGTACCAGCCGCACAGCGTAAGGCTTGCGATCCGGGTTGCGGTGCCACCACTCCACAAAATCCGCGTGATCCAGCGCCTTGGCGAACTCGCGCTCCTCGCCGTTCAGCTTGAGCAAGTTGTCATATTTACCGATGCTCAACTCGCCGTCGGCAAACAGCATCCTGCGATCAGCCAGCCACTCGCGTTCATCCACTGTCAGCAAGGTGTCGATTCTCGCCAAATCATCTTCCGAAGGCGGCAACACCCCGTAGATATTCTTGCGCGAAGCCGCCAGACTCAATGCTGCAGGGAACACCATCAAATCCGGCAACGGCGCCGCATCTTCCAGTGTGGTGAATTCGGCGACGATGCCTTGCATCAACTCCGCGATATTCTGTGCTTCACGGCGGATTACCCAGTAGGCGGCATCGCGCGCATGGCGTTTCAACTCGGTTTCTTGAGGGCGCACATCTTCATCGAGATGCATAAACTCATCCTCAATCACATGAAGCAAACGGCTGGCCAGCACCTCGACGATGATGCGCACATCCTCGTCCTCCACCTGTGGCAGGTTGCGAAGAATGCCAATTGCCTCACGCGCCAACGCACTGCGGTCGGTAATCATCAGTACCTCTTCCTCGTGGCGCGCGCCCTGTGTCAATTCGGTATGCACCTCTTTTTCCTTGAGCCGGTTCAACGCCGCGCGCACCGCATTCCGCTTCAGTTCATCCGGTATCGGCAAGCGCGTCGCCACGGCTTCCGACACCTTGCTCATATCCTGCATTTGCGGGCGCTGCTCGCGCTTGAGCGCGCGCGGCAGGTTGATGAAACTGGAGTGGCGAGGATAGGCGCGCACACCCTTTCCCTTTAACAGCTCCAACAGTTCGGCTTCGGTGCGCGGCGCATCAGGTTTGCGCGGAGGTACGCCAGCCGTCGGCGCGCCCAGCGCCGCATCAATATCAAATAGCACCTCGTCCAGCTTGTAGCCATCGTCGGCCTTGCCGGGCGAACTGCCGAACAGCGACTGCTGCGGCCCCACTGTTGTGGGAGCCACCGGGGCATGTACCGGAATGTCGGTTGTCGTCATTTCAGGCAAGTGCAAGTCATACATCAACGGCGCTTGCGGAGTTTCGCGGTTGGTCAGCACCACCGCGCCGGATTCTGTCTGACGCACCAGCAGTTTCTCCGTCTGTCCTTCCAGTTGGCTTTTCACCGCGCTGCTGGCTTGCACCGCCGCTTCGAAGCCGCGTTGCGCTTCCGCATTCGCCAGATAGACGTAAGCGGTATCCAGGTCTGGCGGAATCTGCATCGGCTTGGGGTATGCCTCGCGTACCGGACGTGACACGCGCATCACCCGCCCGATGAATTGCATCGCGAAATCCGCATCGTTCACCGATTTGGTCGAAGCCAACACAAACGCGCGCGGCGCATCGAACCCCGTGCCCGCCGACTGTTTGAAGATCAGCACTTCCTTGCTGCTGTCATTGGCAATCGCCGCCATCAACACCGGATCGGGATCATCCGAAGAATGCTTGCCGATCAGCGCCGGATGCACCCCGCACAGCTTGATTAAATCCTGCTCGGCCTCTTCCACCGTCTTATCGCCGTTCGCCACCTGCACCAGCAACAAGGGGGTTAATGACACACCCGCCGCCTGCAACTGTTTCTTGATGCGTTGCGAGCGTTTCCATGACTGGCGCAACACCGTGCGTTTCAAGTCCGCCACCGTCTGCACGCTCTGGCGCAAGTCGTACACCACCGCCTCGATGTAGCGTTTATTCAGCCGCGCATTCACCACCTCGTCGCGGCTGGCGGCAAAATTCTCAAACGCGCTCTTGCCCGCCTGCTGCAAAAATTCCAGCAGCCGCTCATCCTTCGGCGTCGCCGTCGCCATGATGAGAAAATCCGCGTTCAGCCATTGCGCGAACTTGCCGAACTCGGTGGTCTTGTCCAGACCGATGTGCGCCTCGTCCACCACCAGCCCGATGGACAAACCCTGCACTCTTGCCCGCGCAACAAATGCGGCGAGGGTGCGCGTATCGTCGTCGGCATTCGAGTTGTAGCCCGTCTTGCGGTCGGTTGCTTTTGCCACGCCTTGCGCGGTGGAGAGCAACACCATGCCGGGGCGGGCATCCTGATTGCGGCCACGCGACAACATCACCGGGATCAGCCCGGCACAATTCGCCGCGAGCGCATCTTCGGTCTGCTGTACCAGATTCACGAACGGTACAAACCACAACCACAGCGTGGGACGCGCCGCGCTCACCGACTCCAGCACGCGCGAAATAATGAAGGTCTTGCCCGAACCCGTCGGCGCGCGCAGCAGACAGGGCGGCGCTGCATCGCGCAACAACGCATTTGTCATGCCCGCTACAATCGCGCTTTGAAACGCCTCCGGCTCGATGGATGCAGACTGTGCGGCGATGATGTCGCGGATGGTCATGATGCCACCTCGTGCGCTGTCATTCCCGCGAAAGCGGGAATCCAGTCAGATAAAACAGACCCCGCGTAGCGGGACAACATCAATGTCTTGTCCGCTAAGCGGATTATTTTTCCATTGCTGGATTCCCGCCTGCGCGGGAATGACGATAAGGTATTCATGCCGCGCTTCCTCGCTGCCCACTCAGCAACGCATCCATCAGGCTGTAGCAATTCGCCTCCACGCCGCGCGCGGCGAGTTGCTCGCTCAAGGTTTTAGGGCGGGTGGAATATATCGCCAGCCTTGCCGCGCCATGCCGTTGCGGCCATGCAGCCAATGTTTCTATCGTGTCTGGAGTTACCTCATTGCACACCAGCAACTCGCAATCCTCCACCCGCCCGAGGCGCTGCACCGCGCCTGCCGATGCTGCGCGTATCACGCCCAGCCGTTTCAGCGCCAGCAGTTGAAACGCGTGCGCCGCATCGATCTCGAAATGCGCGTCGGCGGCTTCCACCTTATCCAGTTGCAGATAGGCGAACTCGCCGCCCTGCTCGACCGTGTAACCCGCCTTGCCGCCATACCCCTGAATCACGCGGCGCATCCGTTCTGCGCACACGTCGCGGCACAGGTTCTTGTCCGGTTCCTTGCTGTTGGCCTCGGTGCTGGAACACAGGATAAAGCGGCGCTGGCCTACCTGTGCTGAGCCTGTCGAAGCATCCTCGGCATTCAGTTCCAGCACCGCCTGTCCGGTCGTGCCGGAACCAGCGAAGAAATCGAGCACGATGTCGTTGGGCTGGGTGGCTTGACGTAACAATTCTTGGATAAGCCCCGGTGGCTTTGGATAAGCAAAAGTCCGTGACCCAAGTATCTCTTGAATAGCTTCTGTTCCAGCTCCCGCGTTTGGTGAAATTAACACATGTAGATCATCTTCATCGTGCTGTTCATTTGCTCTCGATATCCAAGAGCAAACAGGATTCACATGACTATTTAATTCATTCCAATGCTTCTTAAATCCCGGCCTACCGAATCCAACGGGTTTCCCAACCCAAAAACCAAGGTCAGGGGTATCCTCAGTCAAGAGCGGTTTTTTTCGTTTTGGTGTAACGGGGACATCACCTTTACGAATAGCCTCTCTCAACTCTTCAATAGATTGCCAAGTAACGACGCGTTCTTCATCTAGCTTTGGAAATATAATTTTTCCTTCGCGAATCCAATGTTCCATAGATCCAGAACGAATTCGGTCGATATTTTTAATTCGCAACTCTGAAGCATAAGCCCAAACTCGATCTGGATCACATGGATACCACAAACCGGTTTTTGGATTTTGAAGCGGATAGAAAAAACCAGATCGCTCGAAGCGATCTGCATTTACAGTAAGCGGATCAATATTCCAAAGCCCGCGCGGATCGTTGTCAGGGTTTTTGTATTTCTTTGTCGATTTTGATGAACCAAGAAAAGAAAAACCTTCTCTGCCATACACAAGGATGTGTTCGTGTACTTCGCTCAAGTTACTTTCGGTTCTACTAGTTGAATCCTTGGTTCTCCAAACAAGTGAACCAACCCGCATCCCCGGAAACACCTCGTCCATCAGCAGCTCTAGCCGCGCGCGGTTTTCGTCGTTGATCGACACCAGGATCACGCCTTCCGGCGTGAGCAAGTCGCGGGCGAGGGTGAGGCGACGATACAGGAACTCCAGCCACTGCGAATGCCGCCAGCGGTCGTTCGCGCCGACGTAGTGGTCGTTATAGACCCAGTCCTTGTTGCCGGTGTTGTACGGTGGGTCGATGTAGATGACACGGATTTTTCCGGCGTGGGTGGCGCGCAACAGGCGCAGGGAATCGTAGTTGTCGCCTTCGATGATGAGGTTGCGGTGGGTGAATTGCTCACCCTCTCCCCCAGCCCCTCTCCCGCCAGCGGGCGAGGGGAGTCGGCTCCCTCTCACACTTGTGGGAGAGGGTTGGGGAGAGGGTGAGTGGCTCCACTCCTCCACCAGCCTCGGCAACACCACGTCGGCATTCAGCGCCGCATCGCGTTCGATGGCATTCGCTTCCCAGTACAGCCCCAACTTTTGTTTGGTGAGATGCTCCACCAGCAGGCGGCGCAGTTGCTGCTCGTTCAGGTGTTCGAGTTGGGCAAGCAGATTGGCGGCGCGGGGAGAATCAGTCATGTTGGTGCGTCAAGAATTGAAAATGGCGCGTCCAGCAGCTTTTGCGAGATGTTGTCAAAGATGCGTGGCATGGCGCGATAAATTCCCTGGGCAATTTTTATTCTGGGCGATTGTATCGCAAAGGGCGTTGTCGATTGTGAGATAAGCCCGGATTAGAATCCGCGTGGGCACAACGGCGTGCCCACCCTACGCCGCTGCGTCAATGCACCGCATTTTTTAACTGTTCCAGTATGGCCGGATTTTGGCTTCGGCCACCGCTACGCGGCTTAACTTGCTGCGCAAGTTAGCCTGCGCCGAAACCCGGCCAATCTAATGCACCGCATTTTTCAACTGTTCGAGGATGGCCGGGTTTTCCAGTGTCGAAACATCCTGGGTGATTTCCTCGCCCTTGGCGATGGCACGCAGCAGGCGGCGCATGATTTTGCCGGAGCGCGTCTTGGGCAGGTTGTCGCCGAAACGAATTTCATCGGGCTTGGCGATCGGGCCGATTTCCTTGCTCACCCAATCGCGCAGGCTATCGGCGATTTCCTTGATCTTGGCCGGATCGTCCGGGCGCGCGCCTTTCAGCACGACGAACGCCGATACCGCCTCGCCCTTGATTTCATGCGGCTTGCCGACCACGGCAGCTTCCGCAACCAGCGGGTTGGCGGCCAGCGCCGATTCTATTTCCATCGTGCCCAGGCGGTGGCCGGAGACATTCAGCACATCGTCGATGCGCCCCATGATCCAGAAATAGCCGTCTTCATCGCGGTGCGAGGAATCGCCCGCCAGGTAATAGCCGCGCATTTCTTCGGGGAAGTAACTCTTTTTGTAGCGTTCCGGGTCGCCCCAGATGGCGCGGATTTGCGACGGGAAAGGGCGCTTGATGACGAGAAAGCCACCGTGCAGGCCATGCACTTCGTTACCGGCTTCGTCGACGATAGTTGCCATGATGCCGGGCAGCGGCAGCGTGCAGGTGCCGGGCTTGATCGGCATCGCGCCGGGCAGCGGTGCGATCATGTGCGCGCCGGTTTCGGTCTGCCACCAGGTATCGACAATCGGGCAGCGCGAGTGGCCGACCTCGGTGTAATACCACATCCATGCCTCCGGGTTGATCGGTTCGCCGACCGAGCCGAGCAGGCGCAGGCTGGACAGATCATATTTCTTCGGCAAGTCGCCACCCAGTTTAATCAGCGAGCGGATCGCCGTCGGCGCGGTGTAGAAAGTCGTCACCTTGTGATCCTGAATCATCTTCCAGAAACGTCCAGCATCGGGGTAGGTCGGCACGCCCTCGAATATCACTTGCGTCGCGCCCATCGCCAGCGGGCCATAAGTGACATAGCTGTGACCGGTGACCCAGCCCACGTCGGCGGTGCACCAGAAAACGTCAGTGGGTTTGTAATCGAATACCCATTGCATCGACAGCATCGTTACCAGCAGGTAGCCGCCGCTGGAATGCTGCACGCCCTTGGGTTTACCGGTGGAGCCGGAAGTGTAGAGGATGAACAACGGGTGCTCCGCACCGACCCATTCCGGTTCGCAGGTGGCACTTTGCTCCGCCACCAGATCATGCCACCAGACATCGTGCCGCGCGTTCCATGCGGTTTCGCAGGCGGCGCGCCGATACACGATGACGCTGTGCACCGCCGCGCAATCGCCCAGCGTCAACGCCTCGTCCACCGCCGGTTTCAGCGGCATCACCTTGCCGCCGCGCATCTGCGCATCGGCGGTAATCACCGCACAGGCACGGGCATCGGTGATACGCTCGTACAGGCTCTTCGAGGAAAAACCGCCAAACACCACCGAATGAATCGCGCCGATACGCGCGCAAGCCTGCATCGCGATCACCGCCTCGATACTCATCGGCATGTAGACGATGACGCGGTCGCCCTCTTTGATGCCGCGCGATTTCAGGCCGTTGGCGAACTGGCAAACGCGCGCGTGCAGGTCGCGGTAGCTGATCTTCGTTACCGCGCCGTCGTCGGCCTCGAAAATGATCGCGGTCTTTTCCGGCTGGCTGGCAAGATGCTTGTCGAGACAGTTGTACGAAATGTTCAGCACGCCATCTTCAAACCACTTGAAGAAAGGCGCGTTGCTCTCGTCCAGCACTTTGGTGAAAGGTTGCTTCCACAGCAAGGTCTCGCGCGCCAGCCTGGCCCAGAAACCCTCGTAGTCCTGCTCCGCCGCCTTGCACAAGGCACGATAGCTTTCCATGCCGGAAACATTGGCCTGCTTGACGAATTCATCGGAAGGGCTGAAAACGCGGGTTTCGTGCAATATGGACTGGATGTTGGACATGCTATCTCCTGAGTGGCTTTGTTATTGGGAATCATCCGCCTGTGACTCAGATGATACTACCCGAAATAGCGAAATACTGTAAAATTCACCAGTCGAAAAATCAAGCCAGTATCGGGAGAAGCCTTGCCGCACCGCAACAGCATCAAAACGCTGCTCATCGTGGATGACAGCCGCGTATCGCGCATGATGATACGTGCCTTTGTACTCGCCAAGTACCCCCAATGGATCATCATTGAAGCCGCCAGCGGCAATGAGGCGCTGGAAATTGTCGGCCGCGACACGCCGAATTATTGCACCATGGACATCAATATGCCGGGATTAATCGGCACCGAGGCGGCCGCGCAAATTCTCGCCAAATATCCGGGCATCCGCGTCGCCATTTTTTCGTCCAACATCCAGGAAGCCCACCGGACGCGCGCCGCCACCCTCGGCGCGCGGTTCGTCGCCAAACCGGTCACGGAAAAGACGGTGGCGCAAGCGCTCGAATTTTTTGAAAGCCAAGCGTGAGCACGCTATCCGAATTACAGCTTGATGCGCTAACCGAAATCTTCAATATCGGCGCGGGGCGGGCCGCATCCAGCCTGAGCGAGATCGTCGGCGAAGAAGTAAAACTGTCCGTACCGCGCGTCCAGCTTTATCAATCCTCCGAAATCAACGCGGAAGTCCTGTCGCTCAACAGCCCGCGCGTGGGTGCGGTGAAGCAGAGTTTCAGCGGCCCGTTCGATGCCGATGCCATGCTGCTGTTTACCGAAGAGCGCGCCATGGAAATCGTGCATGACATGATGGGTTCGCAAGTGGGTATCGAGGAGATGGTCGAATTCGAGCAGGAGGCCATGTGCGAATTGGGCAACATCATATTGAATGCCTGCCTTTCCTCCATGGCGGACATACTCAAACTCACATTGGACAGCTCGCTGCCGGCTTATTCCGTCGGTGAAACGGACACGATCCTGCGGCAAATTGTCTCGGAAGCGAACCAGCCCGTCATGCTGGTGCTGCATATCGACCTGGCCATCGAGAAACGCCTGTCACAGGGCTATCTGGTATTCCTGCTAAGCTCATCGTCCCTGCGGGAACTCCTGATCCATATCGACCGTTTCATTGCCGGCATATGAAAGCCCGGCAAACATGAACTTCACCCCTTCCGACAACGCCTTAATCCGGGAAGAAATCTGGGATGCGGTCAAACTGGGCCTGATCCTGATTGGCGGTGAAGGAAAGGTTTTGCTGTGGAATGACTGGGTAGCCAAACATAGCGGCATTCCGGCCGAGTTCGCGTTGAACCACTCTCTTGAGTCATTGTTTCCGGACGGGCTGACGGCCCCGTTCAAAACGGCCATCAGAAACGCGCTGTCGCACAAATTGCCGATCATCCTTTCCAACGCGCTGCACCGTTCGCCATTGCCGATTTATCCGTTGCCGATCACGCAACACGAGCAAAAACGCATGCAGCAATCCATCACGATCACGCCCATTGGCGCCAATGGAGAAGAGCACCTTTGCCTGATCCAGATCGCCGATGCCAGCATGGCCGTCAAGCGCGAAGGGGTGCTTAAATCGCATTCCGTGCGGCTCAGCAAGGAGGCCACCACGGATGGACTGACCGGCGCATACAACCGGCGCTTTTTTGACGAACGTTTCGCCGCCGAATTCGGTCGCGCGCAACGGCAGAATATCCCGCTCTCCCTGATCATGCTGGACGTGGATTACTTCAAGCTCTACAACGACAACTATGGGCACCCCGCAGGCGACAAGGTGCTGGTTTCGGTCGTAAAGGCGCTCAAATCGCAATTGAACCGCCCCACCGACGTGGTGGTGCGCTATGGCGGCGAAGAGTTTGCAGTCATCCTGCCCGATTCCGGAGCGGAGGGAGGACGGGTCATTGCGGAGAAGCTGCGCGTTGCCGTTTCCCATTTGCACCTCCCGCACAGCCAATCGAAGATTGCCGACCATGTAACCGTCAGCGTTGGTGTAGCCGCTTATCAGCCCGGCGCTTCCAGCGATGCAACCTCGTTGCTGAAAACAGCGGATGCGGCCCTTTATGACGCCAAGCATAGCGGGCGAAACTGTGTGCGGCATTTCATCGCCCCTGAAACAGATGTTGCGCAGACCAGCACTCCAAATTGACAGGCATGATTCGATGCTTGCCTTCACCGGTTCTTTTGACAAAAATGGCCGCACACGGCGACCATCCGGCTATCGACTTTCACCCCAAGGCATATGGCCACACCCGGAATATGCCGGATTTCATCAAAACCTTAAATTAAAGGAGCGTCATGTCTTTACCGCCACGTAAAAAATCAGCCAAAACGGCAAAGACTACCGACACCAAACTGTTCGTGCTGGATACCAACGTATTGCTGCACGACCCGACCAGCCTGTTCCGCTTCGAGGAGCACGACATCTGCCTGCCGATGTTCGTGCTGGAGGAACTGGACAACAAGAAAAAGGGCATGACCGAAGTGGCGCGTAATGCGCGCCAAGCCAGCCGCTTTCTGGATGAGATCGTCAGCGATGAACCGCACAATATAGAGGAAGGCATCGCGCTGGAATCCGCCGCACACAAGAACTGCACCGGACGGCTATACCTGCAAACCAGCTTCATCAAGCACGAGCTGCCGCAACATCTGGAACTGGGCAAGGCGGATAACGCAATCCTCGGCGTCGTCATCGGCCTGCAAACACAGCAGCCGAAACGCGCGGTGATCCTGGTCAGCAAGGACATCAACATGCGCATCAAGGCGCGCGCGTTGGGCCTCGAGGCGCAGGATTATTTCAACGACAAGGTGCTGGAAGACACCGATCTGCTCTATACCGGCGTGCTGCCGCTCCCGGCGGATTTCTGGGACCGGCACGGCAAGGACATGAAGTCGTGGCAGAAGGAAGGCCACACCTATTACCAGATTCGCGGCCCGCTGTGCGCGGCGTTTTTCGTCAACCAGTTCGTCTATAAGGAAGACGACACGCCGTTCTATGCCGTGGTGCTGGAGCAAAACGACCAGACCGCCCTGCTGCGCACCCTGACCGACTACACGCACAGCAAGAACAATATATGGGGCATCACCGCGCGCAACCGCGAACAGAATTTCGTGCTCAACCTACTGATGAATCCGGAGATCGATTTCGTCACCTTGCTGGGGCAGGCAGGAACCGGCAAGACCCTGCTGACACTGGCTGCGGGTTTGATGCAGACGCTGGAAACCAAACTGTATACCGAGATCATCATCACCCGCGTGACCGTTCCGGTAGGCGAAGACATCGGCTTCCTGCCCGGTACCGAGGAAGAGAAAATGACGCCGTGGATGGGCGCGCTGGAAGACAACATGGACGTGCTGAACAAATCCGACGAGGATGGCGGCGACTGGGGGCGCGCGGCCACGCGCGATTTGATCCGCTCGCGCGTCAAGGTGAAATCGCTCAACTTCATGCGCGGTCGCACCTTCCTGAACAAATATCTGATCATCGACGAAGCACAGAATCTCACGCCCAAACAGATGAAGACGCTGGTCACGCGCGCCGGCCCCGGAACCAAGGTGGTATGCATGGGCAACATCGCGCAGATCGATACGCCCTACCTCACCGAAGGCAGCTCCGGCCTGACCTATGTGGTGGATCGCTTCAAGGGCTGGGCGCACGGTGGGCATGTCACATTGTTGCGCGGCGAACGGTCAAGGCTGGCGGATTATGCGGGCGAAGTGTTGTAGGGGCGAGATTAACCAGCCACTTACCTATCGTTTTTTTGATAGGTTAGTGGAATGGCTATGCAGCGCTATCGCGCCCTTGCCCAAAAAAAGGGCGCGATGAATCGCGCCCCTACAAATACTTTCTCATTATGGACAAAATTGAAAAATCCGATGCCGAGTGGCGCGAGGAACTCACACCGGAACAGTACCAGGTGTGCCGCCAGTGCGGCACCGAACCGGCCTTCAGCGGCGCATATTGGGATTGCCATGATGCGGGAATTTACCGCTGCGTGTGTTGCGGCAATGCGCTGTTCGATGCCGAAGCCAAGTTCGATTCAGGCTCCGGCTGGCCGAGTTTCTGGCGACCGTACAAAGCGGAGAATGTCATGACACGCGTCGATATCAGCCACGGCACGCAACGCGTGGAAGTGCTCTGCAAACAATGCGGCGCGCACCTCGGGCATATATTCCCGGACGGCCCGCCACCCACCAACCTGCGCTTCTGCATCAACTCCGCCGCGCTCGCGCTGGATAGAACCTGAACACTATCGACTTTAAATCACATCATGAAACTGTTGTTCGACCTGTTCCCCGTCATCCTGTTTTTCGTTGCATTCAAGATTCAGGGTATTTACGTCGCCACATCTGTGGCGATTGCCGCCACCGTCGCGCAGATCATCTGGACAAAATGGCGGCACGGCAAGGTCGATACGATGCTGTGGGTGAGCTTCGCCATCATCGGCGTGTTCGGTGGGGCGACCCTGCTGCTGCACGACGAAACCTTCATCAAATGGAAGCCGACCGTGCTGTACTGGATGTTTTCCGCCATCCTGCTGGCATCCAATCTGTTTTTCAAAAAGAACCTGATGCGCTCGCTGCTGCAGGAAAAAATCGCGCTGCCGCTGCACATCTGGAATCGCCTCAACCTGAGCTGGAGCCTGTTCTTCGCCGCACTCGGCTTCATCAATTTATATGTGGCATTCAACTATTCCACCGACGACTGGGTGAATTTCAAACTGTTCGGCTTCACCGCATTGATGGCGGTATTCATCCTCGCGCAAAGCGTGTGGCTGGCGAAGTATGTGGACGAGAAAAAGGAAAATAACTGATGCTTACCCTCTCCTCAATCCTCTGGATGAAACAACTAGCCATTCGACTAGGCTGCAAACAACCACAGCCAAGTCGCTGGTTATCCCGCAGGTGGGAGATGAAGCAATCGAGAAAGGCCATTTGAATGTTATACGCAATCATCGGGCAGGATGTCCCGGATAGCCTGGACAAGCGCCTAACGGCACGCCCTGCGCATCTGGTGCGCTTGCAGGCGTTGCAGGATGAAGGTCGGCTGCTGTTGGCTGGCCCCTTTCCAGCGGTGGATGCCACCGATCCGGGCGCGGCAGGATTTACCGGCAGCCTGATTGTTGCAGAGTTTGCTTCGCTCCAGGCAGCGCGCGAATGGGCGGATGCCGATCCGTATGTCGCCGCTGGTGTGTACCGGCAAACCACCGTGCAGCCTTTCAAAAAAGTCTTTCCAGCATAAATATCAACACCGGTATAGCGCGCCCCTACAACTTACCCAACAACGACTCAAACTCCTCCACCGGCACCGGCTTGCTGAACAGATAGCCCTGATAGGCCATACAGCCGTTCTGTTTGAGAAACTTCAACTGCGCCTCGGTTTCCACACCTTCGGCGATCACGTTCAAGCGGAAATTTTGCGCCATGCCGATGATGGCTTGCACCATCACGGCATCATTCAAATCGGTTGCAATATCGCGCACGAAACTCTGGTCGATCTTGATTTGATCGAGCGGTAGCCGCTTCAGATAGGACAGCGATGAATAGCCTGTGCCAAAATCGTCCAGTGACAATTTGATACCGAGTGCCTTCAGCGCATGCATCTTATCTACAACATCGGCGACATCGTCCAGCACCACACTCTCGGTCAATTCCAGCTTCAAATATGCCGGATTAACTTGATGGGCACGAATCATTGCCGCCACCGTATCCACAAAGTCGCGCTTCCTGAATTGCTGCGCGCTGACGTTGACCGCCAGTATCAAATCGCGCGTTTGTTCGCGCTTGCCCCACAGCGCAAGCTGCTTGCAGGCCGTTTCCAGCACCCAATGCCCCACGTCGAGTATCAGCGAGCTTTCCTCGGCGATGGGAATGAATTGCGCCGGTGAAACTATGCCGCGCTTCGGGTGAATCCAGCGCACCAGCGCTTCCGCGCCCAGAGGGCGATGGTCGTTGTCGAGTTGAATCTGGTAGTACAGGCGCAACTGTTCACCGGGAATGGCATGGCGCAAATCAGCCTCAAGGGATGCGCGTGCTTGCACCGCCTGTTGCATGGCGGGGTCGAAGAACCTCACCGCATTCCGCCCGGAATCCTTCGCCTGATACATTGCCAGATCGGCGTGCTTGAGCAGAATATCCACCGATTCATTGTTGCCGCGATACAGACATACGCCTATGCTTGGCGAACTGTGATGCTCATGGTTCTTGATTTGATAGGGTGCGGCTAGTGCAGCGCGTATTTTCTCGGCAATCAGCGAGACTTTTTGTGAAGCCTGTTCCGCGCCCGCATCGACTTCTTCGAGCAGCACCACGAACTCATCGCCGCCCAGCCGCGCCACGGTATCCACTTCACGCACACAGGACTGAAGTCGCCTCGCCACCTCGATCAGCATCAAATCGCCATAATCGTGCCCGAGAGTATCGTTGAGCATCTTGAATTTATCCATGTCGAGGAATAACACCGCGCCATAATGATGGCTGCGCGCCGATAACGACAGCGCCAGCCGGAACCGGTCGAGCAGCAAGCGCCGGTTGGGCAGCCTGGTCAGCGCATCGTAAAACGCCAGGTGGCGGATTTCCTCCTCGGCCTGTTTGCGCTCGGTAATATCGCTGAAAATGGCGACATATTCGGTGGTTTGCCCCTGCTCGTTTTTTACGGCGGTGATGGTCAGCCATTTCGGATAAACCTGCCCATCCTTGCGCCTGTCCCACACCTCACCGGTCCATGATCCGGCGGCCAGCAACTGCTGCCACATCGCCGCATAAAAAGCCTTATCCTGGCGGCCCGAACTGAGGATGCGCGGATTCTTGCCCAACACTTCTTCAGAGCTATAACCGGTGATATCCTGGAACGCCTGATTGACGCGGATGATGTTGGCGTTGGCGTCGGTGATCAGGATGGCCTCGTGCGTCTCGAAAGCCGCTGCCGCGACGCGTAATTGTTCTTCCGCAAGGTGCTGTTCGGTAATATCCTGCACCGCCCCCACCGAGCGCTGCGGCTTGCCGGAAATATCAAACTCGCTGGTGCAATGTTCGCGCACCCATTTGAGTCGGCCATCCGCCAACAGCAGGCGGTGTATCACATCGTACGGCTGGCGATCCTGCAACGATTGCGTATAAGCCCGGTTCACCTTGTCGCGGTCTTCCGGATGGATCACGTTCAGAAAATTCTCGTAGGAAGGCGAAAACCGCGCCGGTTCGAGCTCGAATATCCGGTAAATTTCATCCGACCAGCGCAACTCGCCGCTCGTCAGATTCAGTTCCCAGCTCCCCAATTGCCCCAGCCGCTGTGCTTCATTGAGCAAATCCTGATTGTGCTGCAACTCCAAAAGCGCGCCCCGTATGTGCTCCTGGCTATCACGTAGTGCCGTTTCTATATGCTCGCGCTCGATAATTTCTTCCTGCAATTGCTCGTTGCTCACATTCAGCTCGCGGGTGCGCTCCTCGATGCGATCTTCCAGTGTGCGATACAGCAATTGCAGCTTTCCGGTCATGTAATTAAAGGAACGCGCCAGCGCACCGATTTCATCAGCACCGGATTCATCTACACATTTGCTAAAATCGCCCTGAGCGATTTCATCGGCATTCTGCGCAAAATTCCTGAGCCTCATGACCATCTGGCGGCCAACATAAAATGCGATAAACCCGCCCAACAAGGCCAATGCCAGCAATGCTTCCAAAAGATTTTTTCGTTGCTGGTAAATGGGCGCAAACGCCTCGTCGGCATCTATCTTGACCACCACCCCCCAGCGCAATTCAGGCAGGTAGCGCCATGCGGCGACAATTTGTTTACCGGCATAGTCAATTCCCATGCCTTTGCCACGCTGGCCGGATAAGGCGTGGCGCATTGGGACCGCCGTCGTTTTCAAATCTATTTTGCGCTGCATGGCGGCCTGCGGATCATGCCTGAGCGGCGCGACAAACACGGCTTCATCGGCTCCCGTCAATTTGGCCAGCGCAGTTTCGCCGGTCACCCCCAAACCGGTGTTGTCGCCCGCCACCTGATAGATATGCTGCGTATCGAGCTGGAAGGCAATGACCCCAAGCAACACCCCATCACGAATAATCGGCGCGCTGGCAAATGCGGCGGAGGCGCTGGAAGGCGCGTAATACTCGAAGTCGGAAATGCTGCTTCCCAGAGTCATGCGCGATTCACGAAACACTTGGGCCAACTGTGAGTCGCGATAGGGGCCGTCGATCAGATTGGTCGCAAAGTCCGGCTCATGCTTGTGGGTGAAAATAATTTCGCCCTGCGGCGTAATCAGGAACACGTCGTAAAACAGCGTGTCCTTGCCATCGCCGATATAAGCGGCAAAATTTTGCTCGAATGGCTTTGCCGCCCTGCGGTATTCCGCCGAATCAGCACGATAACGTGCGTAGATGCGCGACAATTCCGGCAGGGCTTCCTCCACCAGCTTGCCGCGCGCCAATAGCTGCGCATCCTGAATCCGCTCGGCCAGGTATGTCTTGATTTGCAGCGTCTTCTTGTCCGCCAGGCGCGACATTCTGTTCAGCATTTCGCTGTGCAATGCGGCTTCGTTTTGCTGCAAGCTCAGATAGCCAAACAAGGCCAATGGCAGCAGCGCGACAACGACAAACCAAATTACGAAGCGCCAGGCGAGCGAAATGCCTTTTGCGTCAAAACCCTGATTCATGGTTTCGCTCCCGGCAACGCTTGCTGCATGGACAACCATTCCGCACGACTGCGATAAAACGGGAAAGGTGCGGGATGAATCGGTTGCGTGGATTTCCAGACAATCTCAAATTGCCCGTCGGCGCGCACCTTGCCGACATTCGCCGTTTTCCATAAATGCCGGGTGTCGTAGTCAACCGACACGATACCTTCCGGCGCAAGCAGGGTTTGCTGTGCCAGCGTAGTTTTTATCAGCGCCAAATCGGTTGAATTTTGACTGCGAACCGCATCCACCCACAGCTTCGCACCGATATAGGAAGCTTCCATCGGATCATCCAGTACGCGATCTTTGCCAAAGCGCTGCTTGAAACGCGCAACAAATGCCTTGTTTTCGGCATTATCTAGGCTCTGAAAATAATTCCACGCGGCGTAATGCCCCGTCGCCAACTCAGCCCCCATTTCCACCAATTCCACCTCGGCGATACTGGTGGAAAATACCGGCACATCGGCCGCACCGATACCCGCTGTATGCAACGCGCGGAAAAAATGCAGGTTGCTGTCGCCATTCAGCGTGTTCAGGACAAAATCCGGGCGCTGTGCGGCAATTTCCTTCACCGACGCAGCCAAATCACTTGCCCCCAGCGGCACATACCGTTCGCCGAGCAACTGCCCGCCTTGCGCGAGCAACACATCCTTGACCATCAAGTTGGCGGTGCGCGGGAAAATATAATCCGAGCCAATCAGATAAAAACGCTTACCCTTATGCTGCAACGCCCATAACGCCATCGGGATGATCTGCTGGTTGGGTGCCGCGCCGGTGTAAATGATGTCGGGCGATTGCTCCAACCCTTCATATTGCAGCGGATAAAACAGCAGATGATGATGCTTCTCGACAACGGTTTTGACTGCCTTGCGGCAAGCGGATGTCCAGCAGCCGAACAGCGCCTTGACACCATCCTGAACGATGAGCTTTTCCGCCTGCTGCGCGCAATATGCGGCATCCGAACGGCAGTCCGCTACAATCATTTCGATCTGCTGGCCGTTCAACCCGCCCGACTGGTTCGCCTCTTCCACCGCCAGCCGTAGCGCATCCACCAGCGGAGTTTCGCTGGTCGCCATCGTGCCGCTAAGCGAATGCAGTACGCCGATTTTTATGCCGGGGTTGGCGCGCCCGAATTGAACGTACAGCAGCACGCTAGCCAGCAGGACTACCGCCACCGCAATGATCACAAAAAGATTTACTTTACCGCGAGGCAAATTTTGCATGATTTGACCTGATGCGCCTTAAATGCATCCAGTTAGGATTCTAGCAGATGCCCGTATGAGCTTACCCCACCGTGCGGGTGGCCGATGCAATAGTTTTTGCGCCCCTACAATTTCTGCATCGCATCAACAGCAAAACATAGATCCTGCCACGCCTTGGCCTTCTCCATCGGGCTGCGCAGCAGATAGGCCGGATGATAGGTAACAAGCAGTGGAACGCCGCGATAGTCGTGCAAGGTGCCGCGTAGCGAACCCAGTGCCGCATCGCGCCCGAGCAAAGCGGTGGCGGCGGTCTTGCCCAGTGCGACGATGAGCTTGGGTTTGATCAATTCGATCTGGCGTTGCAGGTAGGGCAGGCAGGCCGCGATCTCGTCCGCCTCGGGAGTGCGGTTGCCCGGCGGGTGGCATTTGACGATATTGGCGATGTACACATTTTTTCCACGTTTGAGCTTGATCGACAGCAGCATGTTGTCGAGCAGCTTGCCCGCCTCCCCGACGAACGGCTCGCCCCGCGCATCCTCATCCGCGCCCGGCCCTTCGCCGACGACCAGCCAATCGGCCTGCTCGTCGCCCACCCCAAACACCGTCTGCGTACAACCGGCGCGCAGCTTGCAGGCAGTGCAATCGCGCACCTGTTGTTTGAGCTCGGGCCAGCCGAGGTTATCGGCTTGGGATGCCGGTGCAACAACAGGTAAATTGGCATGATCATTATTTAACCCTGATTGCTCATTAGGCCGTTCGTGGTGAGCTTGTCGAACCACATCTGCTACAAGAACGTGCCCTTCGACAGGCTCAGGGCGAACGGCCAAAAATACTTCAGGCGCAGGCGGATTCCGCCGCACCCATTGCGGGTACAGATTCAACTCGCGCAACACCGCCTCGTTCCTATCCATTCACCCTCTCTCCCGACCTCTCTCCCGCCTGCGGGAGAGAGGAATGTTGAGTCAACTCACATACCATCGTAATGGCATCCTCGCTGCTGCCCGCATCACGGTAATAGCCGCGCCGCACGCCAATTTCGCTGAAACCCGCACTACGGTACAAGGCAATCGCGGCCACATTGAACGGGCGCGCTTCGAGAAACACGCGCCGCAACTGTTTCGCGCGCGCCGCATCCAGCATCTTCGCCAGCATGGCACGCCCCAACCCCTTGCGCTGCTGCGCCGCCGCCACGCCGATGTTGAGCAGCTCCGCCTCATCCGCCGCCGGCATCAATATCGCGTAACCGCGAATACCCTCTTTTTCTGTTTCATCCACGCAACACAGATAACCACTGTCCAGCGCATCGGAAAAATTGCCGCGCGTCCACGGAAAACGTTGCACCACCTGTTCGATGGCAAGCACCGCATCCACATCGTCCTGCGTCATTGCGCGCAACTTCATAATGATCTGGGCGCTTCCCGCTCGTGGGTCTTCAGCGCCACCTTGTCGCGCAAATACAGCGGCAACGCCTCCGCCGCATCCTTGCCACGCCCTTGCGCGAATTGCGCCGCGCCGAGCGCGGCAATCGCGGCAGCCTGCGGCACGGCGGCGCCATCCATACCCTGCAACTGCCCGGCGTAGCGCTCGCTCAACGCTTTGCCATGCACGGCAAAGCCGCTGCCCGCACCGGACCACTCATTGCCTAGCAGCGGCGGCGACTCTTCCGCCTTGCACAGGCGCGGTTCGCTCATCGTCACCCATACATCAGCGCGCTTTTCATATGCGGCGTGATAAATCTCGCCCATGCGCGCATCCAGTGCGGCAATCACGCGCGGCTTGCCGGAAGCCTCGGCCAATGCCTCCAGAGTGCATATCCCGGCCACCGGCAAGCCTGTACCGAACGCCAGCCCCTGCGCCGCGCCGCAGGCGATGCGCACCCCGGTAAACGACCCCGGCCCTATACCGAAGGCGATGCCGTCCATAGCCTTGATTCCGAGTCCCGCACCCTTGAGCAGCGCATCCAGCATCGCGATCAGCAGCTCTGAATGCTTCTGTCCAGCCAGCTCGCTGCGCTCCGCAATCACACCGTCCTGCCACAGCGCGACCGAGCAATACTCGGTAGAGGTTTCCAGTGCAAGAATCTTCATTGAAAAATCTTTTTGTCCACGAAAAACACGAAAATCACGAACGATGATAAAGATTTCCGGGGTATGCAATCGGAAGATGCATCATCCAGTTCGAGTTATTGTATTTGTTCGTGCCTTTCGTGTTTTTCGTGGATATTAGTTTTTCAGTTTTCAATCGGTCAACAGCAACACTACTGCCTGTGCAGCGATCCCCTCGCCGCGCCCGCTGAAACCAAGCTGCTCGGTGGTGGTCGCCTTCACGTTGACTGCGTTCTTCTCGACGCGCAGGTCGGCGGCGATATGCGCCACCATCTGCGGGATATGCGGCGCCATCTTCGGCGCCTGCGCGATGATGGTCGCATCGACGTTGCCGACACGATAACCCTGCTCGCGCACCAGATGCAGCACCTCGCGCAACAGGATGCGGCTGTCGATATCCTTGAACTTCGCGTCGCTGTCGGCGAAATGCCTGCCGATGTCGCCCAGCGCCGCCGCGCCGAGCAGCGCATCGCTGATCGCGTGCAGCAGCACGTCGGCATCGGAATGGCCGAGCAGCCCTTTGTCATAGGGAATTTCCACCCCGCCGATAATCAGCTTGCGCCCCTCTACCAGTTGGTGAACATCGAAACCTTGTCCGATTCTCATTGCGCTCCCTCCGCGGTTCCGTAGGGTGGGCTACGCCCACCATGTCGGGCATAGCACGACCTACATTTTTTCTTTTAACAGCAATTCAGCCAACAATAAATCCTGCGGATAGGTCACCTTGAAATTGCTCGATTCGCTCAATACCAGCTTGGGCCGCAAGCCCAATGCCTCGACCGCCGAAGCCTCGTCGGTAACCTGGCTGCACTGCCGCAATGCCTGTGCCAGCAACCCGGCGCGGAACATCTGCGGTGTCTGCGCCTGCCACAATCCGGCACGCTCCTCGGTGCAGGCGATGCGTTGCTCCTCGTCGGCGCGCTTCAGCGTATCCGCCACCGGCACGGCCAAAATGCCACCCACGTTGTCGTCGCGCAATTCGGCGATCAGCTTGGCCAAGTGCGCCTGTGTCAGGCAAGGGCGCGCCGCATCATGCACCAGCACCCAATCATCCGGCTCCAGTTCGGAAGCCAGCAGCCCGTTCAGCACGCTTTCGGCGCGCGTCGCCCCGCCGCAGAATAACGGCTGCAGCTTGTCGCCGAAACGCGCCCAGTTGTAACTGTGAAACAGCGTGTCATCGGGAGCCAGCACCACGAATACCGTGCTGATTTTCGTGCAGGCGCACAACGTATTCAGCGCATAAAAAATCAGCGGCTTCCCGGACAGCGGCAGGTATTGTTTGGGTAACTCATGTCCCATGCGCGCACCGAAACCGGCGGCGGGAACCAATGCGTGGAATTCAGACATGGCGCAATTGTAATGGAAAATCCCGGCCTACTGCTGCGGGTGGTGCGATGTGCGTGCAGTTGAAAGTATTGGCGAGGCGCACTCCGTGCACCAATCATTCAGTGAATTCATAATCCATTAGCGCCGTCATTCCCTGTCACCCGAGGCAAGCTGTTCGGCCTGATACGAGCTTCTGGAGCGCAATAGCGTTCATTCGCCACGTCTGGTGTTATACCCCCATGCAAACAGTATAGGTTTGACCGTCCTGAATCCCGCCGATAATTATGGACTTGCCTGCGGCGGCAGGATCGAGCGTACGCATCGAACCGGTATCGGTGCTGCCGTCATCCAGCGTAATGTCAAGCTGCCTCACAAATTTTCCCAATATTCCCTGGGAACAAATTACGTATGTTCCCGTCATGCCGGTACCGGCAGCTCCCGCCGCATTGGTTGCGATAGTGGTGAAATTAACATTACTTTGGATGCCGATTTCGCCGCCAGCCGCATTTGTTGGAAGATATCCGTCACCAACGGCAGGTGCGATGGGAATGGCGGTAGTGCCGGGGGCAAGACCGGCTAATCGAGCATGCTGCCAGAACAAATAGCTTTCGTCGGTAATAGCATGTGTATTCCACGCACCATCGATAATGCCATTGCCCACGGCACACTTCGTGGCGGCGACAGGGCCGCATATCGTCGCACCGACAACATGGGTGTTGGCCGTGCCAATGGTGGCATCGTCCCCCGGCAATGCCCTGAATTTATCCTGATAACCGTAGATGAATAGCGGAATATTTTTGAAATCGGCAGCAAAATTCTTGACCTTCGCGCTATTGATAAGCTCTTGCCCCTTTAGCACACCGCTAAGCAACAGGCCAATAATCACCAGCACGATAGCGATTTCGATCAAGGTAAAACCGGATTGATTGTGTTTCATTGTAACAATCTCCTGTTTGTTGATGCCGCATTATTGTGGGTACTGCCCAAAGAATACAGCAAGTGCAGTATCTCGCCAATGAGCATCATTACCCGGCTTGCGAGCGAGCCCCAAACAAACAGCCCAACTTGATTTTCACTCCAGACGTTACGGCCCGCGAAAACTCCCGCCGCACCATCTTTCCATTATGCCCATTGTGCTTATTTACAGGTAAAATGCCGCACAGGTTCATTGAACCCATTAACTTTCGGACGGCAGTTTGATGGCAATTGTAGAAAACTCGATATTGGTGCGCCTGAAAAGCAGCGGTCTCTTACCCACACCGAAAGGTGTGGCGCTGGAAGTGATCAATCTGACGCAACGCGAGGATGCATCCAACCACGACATCGCTCGCTTGGTCAGCACTGACCCTGCGCTGAGCGCGCGTGTCATCGGTGCAGCCAATGTATTGCTCGCCAATTCTTCAAGGCCGGTCGTTACTATCGCCGATGCCTTGACGGTGCTGGGCGCGCGCACGTTGCGCCAATTGGTGCTGGGTATCGCATTGATCGTGGATTATCGCCATGGCCCCTGCAAGCAATTCGACTATCAGCATTTCTGGACACACTCGTTACTGACCGGCATCGCCGCACGGCATTTGGCGACGCATGCGCGATTGGCCGCAGCAGAAGAGGTTTTTGTGCTGGGCTTGCTCGGCAATATCGGACAGCTGGCTCTGGCCACGGTATATCCGAAAGAATATGGGGCGCTGCTTGGACAAACCAAGGACAAACCATTGGAAGAGTTGCTCCTGCAGGAGCACGGCAAGTTTGACTGCGATCATGCCGAATTGAGCGCGCAGATGCTTGCCGATATGCATTTCCCGAAAATTTTCCAGACACTGGTGCGATATTTCCGGCAACCCGAGGGCGCCAAGGTAAACGAGGGTTCGCGCGACTGGCAGCTGCTGCATTTGCTGCACCTCGCATCGTTGATAGCGGATGTGTGTTTATCCGATCAAGCGGAACATGGCAAGCTGATTGCAAAAATCCGGACGCAAGCCGCGACCGTGGCTGTCGAGACGGGTGACCTCATCGAAATCGGCGATGCGTGCGCACGGGATTGGCTGGATTGGTTGACCATGATGAACATGAGAGCGGCGCGTATACCCTCATTCGCCGAGCTGCTGAATCAGCCCGCTGCCGCTGCTACCGACGAAATTCCGCAGTGGCCTTATGCCAATCAGGATAATTACAAGATGCGCGTGCTGGTGGTGGAGCATGACAGCAGCATGCTGGTATTGCTCGAATCCATGCTGAGTGCAGCAGGACATGATGTGCTGATCGCGCGCAACGGGGTTGATGCGATGCGCTTGGCCGAGAAGCATCATCCGCAGTTGGTAATCAGCGATAGACTGACACCGCAAATGGATGGCCTTGCCTTATGCAGAAAACTGCGCGAAAGCTATGACCAGCGCAATATGTACATAATCATTCTCACCGCACACCAAAACGTCGACAGGCTGGTCGAAGCCTTTGAAGCGGGCGCAGATGACTGCATGGTTAAACCGCTTACGCAAAAAATCTTTTTTGCGCGTTTGCGCGCGGCACAGCGGGTTGTAAGATTGCAGGAAGAGCTTGCCTTTGACCGTGAACAGATGCTGCGTTTTTCCAAAGAACTGGCGGCTACCAATGAACATTTGCAGCGGCTGGCTCTGACCGACGCCCTTACCGAGTTGCCCAACCGCCGCTTTGCCATGGAACGCCTGGAGCAAGAATGGGCGTTATCTGAACGCGGCAACCGCATGTTGTCGTGCATGATGGTGGATATCGATCATTTCAAATCCATCAATGACAGGTTCGGCCATCAAACAGGCGACGATGCGCTGAAAGCTGTCGCCCATACATTGCGCCAGTCGGCACGCACACAGGATGTGGTGTGCCGCTATGGCGGTGAAGAATTCATAGTAATTTGCCCCGACGCCGACATCGATGCTGCCTACCAAGGCGCAGAACGGCTGCGCCTGAATGTGGCCAAGCTGAACCAGAAATACCAGGATGCCGACATCAAGCTGACCATCAGCATCGGTGTGGCGGAGAAAAAAAAGGGTATCTCCTCGATAGACGATTTACTAAACCATGCCGATGAATGCCTGTATGCGGCAAAAAACGGCGGACGAAACAAGACTGTTTTCAAGGCCTGAATTGCCCGATTATCAAGCCCCCCGGTTACTGCCGATATTTTTTCTTGCTCCCCCCGTTTAATTTCCAGCAAAACAGCATCCCCCAGCCTTATTTAACACGGATCACCCCAAGTCACGGCCCCGTGTAGGAATAAATCTTACACGGACCGCTCCAACCTTCTTACAAAAAAATCGGCGCGCTTCCGATTTCATCCCGGCAACCCCCGCGTGATAATGCAACCGCTGCATTTTGTAAACAGATTAAGCGATACTTTGTTATCGAATGACGCAGTCGATGAAAGATTATCTGTTCTTAACTAGCTACAAGGGGGCTATATGAACACCATGCAATTGCAAGAAGGCATCCGCGACCTCAACCTGACCTATCTGATGCTGGCGCAGCAAATGATCAAGGAAGACAAGCCTGCCGCAATTTTTCGTTTGGGTATCAGCCAAGATCTGGTTGATGTGATCGCCGGCCTGTCGCCCGCGCAAGTCATCAAGATGGCGGCATCCAATATGCTGTTGTGCTGCTTCCGCTTTGAAGAAAATCTGCTGCTCAATATGGTGGCCGGTTACAGCAAGGATCGCATGATGTCGCAAGCGCATGCGGCAATTCTGATGTCGGCACAGCCCGTTGAAGAATTGGCGTAAGCAGGTGGATACTCCGGTTGTCAAAACCGTAGCAGGCGAGGCGCATCAAGTCAAAATTGCAATTGACTTGATTGAAATGGGCGCGCGCTTGCAATTATTGCAGGAAGAAACCTCGCTGAGCCGCGAACGCCTGCTCAGGCTCTACAAGGAAATCAAGGGCGAATCGCCTTCCAAGGGAATGCTGCCCTACTCAACCGATTGGTTCATGAGCTGGCAACCGAATATCCACTCCTCCATCTTCATGGATATTTATCAGTTTCTGATCAAATATGCCGGCATCGACGGCGTACAGGCGCTGATTACCGCATATCGCTTATACCTCGACCAGGTTCGTGGCATCGAAGATACCGAACCTTCGCTGAGCATTACCCGCGCATGGTTCCTGATCCGTTTCTTCAAGGCCGGGATGATGCAGCTTGCCCCCTGCAAGGCGTGCGGCGGGTTCTTCGTAACCCATGCAAATGACCTGCACGACAATTATGTTTGCGGCATTTGCCACCCCCCCGCACGCGCCGGCAAAACCAGAGCTGCCAAACAAGCTTCGCTAGCCGCCGCGCAAGCTGCCTGACGCGGTCCGTTAAACACGGCGTATGTCGCAATCCGGGAGGGATTCTTGCATCACTTCGCACCCGACGGAATCACGTTCTTTTCCATTTTTCAATCAATAGTGAAATATTGTAGGAGCGCGATTCATCGCGCCCTGATTTATTCAGGTATCGGAAAAGGGCGCGATGAATCTCGCCTCTGCATGCTTATTTGACTTCGACATGCAATTTGAGCAGCCAACCGGCAAAGCCAAAACTTGTGTGGCGTACTAAAGTTGCATCCTCAAGAGGCGAATTTGCTCTAAAATACCCCTGCGGAGCTTCATTGACTTTAACTCTAAAATAAATAGAGAGCGTGCATGTTAGTAATCGTTGGCTACATAATTGTGTGCTTTTCGGTATTTGGCGGCTTTGCCATGGCTGGTGGGCACTTGGCCGCATTGCTTCAGCCGATTGAATTGTTGATGATCGGCGGAGCCGCAACCGGCGCATTTCTGGTCGGTAATACCGCCAAAGTAATCAAGGCAACACTCAAGGACTTGCCCAAGGTTTTGACGGGATCCAAGTACGGCAAGGAAAACTTCATGGAAGTGCTGGCTCTGCTGTATGAATTGCTGAGCAAAGTACGCAAAGAAGGCCTGATGTCCATCGAGGGCGATGTGGAAGAGCCGCACGAAAGCCCGATCTTCGCCAAATATCCCAAAATCACTTCCGACCATCATGTTGTCGTGTTCATGACCGACTATTTGCGCATCATGGTCAGCGGCAATCTGAACTCCATGGAAATCGAAAATCTGATGGATGTGGAAATTGATACGCATCATCACGAGGCCATGGTAACTTCCCATGTACTCGCCAAGATGGGGGATGGGATGCCGGCATTCGGCATTGTCGCAGCGGTGATGGGCGTGGTGCATACCATGGAATCGGTCGGCATCCCGCCTGCCGAATTGGGGATGTTGATCGCCCATGCCCTGGTGGGTACTTTCCTCGGCATCTTGCTTGCCTACGGGTTTGTCGGCCCGCTGGCGACACTACTGGAACAAAAAACCGAAGAAGGCACCAAGATGCTCCAGACCATCAAGGTGACACTGTTGGCCAACCTTAACGGCTATGCGCCGGCAATGGCGGTTGAATTTGGCCGCAAGGCACTGAATTCCACCGAACGCCCCACCTTTGCCGAACTGGAAGAGCATGTCAAACGAAAACGCTGATCAGAGGACAGAGGGTGGAGGACTGAGGACAGAAGTTTTGTCGCGGCTACACCGCGCCCTTAGATATAGCGTGCCGCGCAACGGCACACAACAATCTGCCCCCTGCCCTCTGTCCTCTGATTATGTCCGAAGACCATAGCAAAAAACCCATTGTTGTAAAGCGCGTTAAAAAAGTGGTGGGCATGGCTCACGGCGGCGCATGGAAGATTGCTTATGCCGATTTCGTCACGGCGATGATGGCGTTTTTCCTGCTGATGTGGCTGTTGGGTTCGGTGACTGCTGGCGACCTGAAGGGCATTTCCGAATACTTTAAAACGCCGCTCAAGGTTGCGTTGACGGGCGGCTCGGGAAGCGGCGACAGCTCAAGCATCCTCAAGGGTGGTGGACAAGACCTGACGCGCGCATCGGGCCAGGTCAAGTATGGCGATTTGCCCCCTGAAAAGAGAATCATCAGCATTAATGCAAGTAACCAGTCCATAGCGCGCGCCGAACGCAAAAAAGAACTCGAGAAACTCAAGGAACTGAAAGCCAGCATCGAAAAGGCCATCGATAGCAGCCCCAAGTTGCAGCAATTCAAAAAACAAATCCTGCTCGACATCACCAGCGAAGGACTGCGCATCCAGATTGTCGATGAAAAAAACCGACCGATGTTTCAGCTTGGCAGCGCCGAGCTTGAACCCTACACCAAGGGTATCCTGCATGAGATCGGCAAGATGCTGAACGAGGTGCCCAACAAAATAAGTATCTCTGGCCATACTGATGCAGCCGTTTATGGCGGCGGCGACAGGGGGTACAGCAACTGGGAGCTGTCCGCCGACCGAGCCAATGCGTCGCGCCGTGAATTGATCACGGGCGGCATGGCGGAGGGAAAGATTGTCCGCGTAATAGGCTTGTCATCTGCCGTGCTGTTTACAAAAGATGACCCGTTAAACCCGGTCAACCGCCGTATCAGCATGATCGTAATGAACAAAAAAGCCGAAGATGCGGCCAGCCATGACGGCGGTACCGTGGGAGAAAATATCGCTGGAGACGATACGGAACAGGGCGATACCGGCAGTGCAGGAGAGATGCCAACCGCGGCTCCCGCCACGCAGGTTGCGCCCTAAATAATGTTTTGCAAATCGCCCGTTAGCCTCTTTGCGATAAATCTCTTCGATACGCTCAGTGATGCAAAACCGACCCATACTCAATGCAAAAACAAGCGTATCGACACACACAAGGCGTATAGATACTGGCAAGCCACATCCGATCCAATGCGCAATTTAGGGAAAGTGCACGGCTCTTACGGAAACTGCTTCAGCCACGATAAATCTCCGGCTCGTGCGACAAAGAATCCACGGCAATTGACATCCCGCTGGCTGCAAAATCATTGTTAAATGGCGCTCAATCCCGCGAATTGATAGATGTTTATTTCTCTATTCACCTAAAGAAAATTGGGGTATCGTCGTTAGAGTAGTGATTGCGAACTGAAGGCAGGTGTTGCCGGGAGTCGTGATTAAATATTGCACCGAACGGCATACATGGCCGGACATTACTCGTCGGCAGCTTTAGGATTCGGCAAACTCGCTACCGGAGAATGGGCGTTGTACATCGGCAACAGCGTCTTGCAATCGGCAGCTCGAATACCGGCAACTGACAGCTAAATGGCTTAATAAGCAGGGGATTGCTATGTTGGACAACATGAAAATTAGCACCAGATTGATATTCCTGCTAGCCTTTCTGCTGGCGGGGCTAGTGACAATCGGCGCAATGGGGCTGTATGCCGCCAACAAGGCGAATGGCGCGCTGGAATTAACGTATGAAGCCAAATTAATTCCCCTCGCGCAAATGGATGCCATCGCCAGGGCTAATCTTGGCAATCGGCTGGCCATCGCCAATGCGATCATCCAGCCCGAAAACACGGCGCAATATATTCAGGAAATAGGTGAGAACAAGTCCATAATCGACAAGCAGTGGGAAGCCTTTATGACTTCACTGACCGATGAGGAAGATAAAGTCCTGGCGGCAAAATTTGTTACGGCACGCGCACGCTTTGTCGAAGAAGGCATCAAACCGGCGGTTGCCGCGATGCGTGCCAATAATGCGGCAGAGATCAGGCGGATACAGCTGGAACATATTGTCCCGCTCAATGCCCCGTTAAACGAATCGTTGAACGCGCTGATCGAGATGGAAAAACGCGATGCCCAAAAACTGCACGAGGAATCGGCCGCCACCTACAAAACCATGCGCATGCTATCCATCGCGCTGATATTGATCGGCGCGGCATTGGGTGGCGCGTTGGGGTTCTCGATCATCCGTGGCGTCGACCGATCGGTGAGTGAGTTGCGCGGTGTGATGGTGAAGATATCGGCGGACGGAAATTTAAGCGCACGTGCCAAGGTGTACGGTCAGGATGAAATCGGCGAGGCAGCGACGGCATTCAACGGGTTGATCGACGGCTTTGCCAACATCATCCGGCAGGTGCTTGCCAATGCCGCCACGGTATCCGGTACTGCGGCGCAACTGTCCGCCTCCTCGCTGCAAATTGCGCAAGGTTCGCAAGCGCAAAGCGAAGCGGCGGCTTCCACGGCGGCGACGGTGGAACAAATCACCGCAAGCATCAACTCGGTGGCCGGCAATACCGAAAGCGTGCGCAAACTGTCCGAGACAAGCCTGCAGCAAACCCAGCAAGGCAACCAGAGCGTGACGGAAATGATCGGCGAAATCGGCCATGTGCAAGAGACGGTCAACCAGATCGCCGGGTCGGTGAAGGAATTTGTCGACAGCACCCGCGCCATTGCCGGGATGACCCAGCAAGTGAAGGAAATCGCCGACCAGACCAACCTGCTGGCGTTGAATGCGGCGATCGAAGCGGCGCGCGCCGGTGAGCAGGGACGCGGCTTTGCGGTGGTGGCGGACGAGGTGCGCAAGCTGGCGGAAAAATCTGCGCAGTCGGCCAACGAAATCGATCGCGTGACCAACTCGCTGAACCAGAAATCCACCCATGTCGAAGCCACGGTTCAGGCTGGCTTGCGCTCCCTTCAGGCGACGCAGGAGCACATAGAGCGCGTCTCGACCGTATTGATCGAAGCGGGAGAGTCGGTATCACAATCCAGCCACGGTGTGAGCGATATTGCCGCATCCTTGAACGAACAGGGCATGGCAAGCGCCGATATTGCGCGCAATGTGGAAAAAATCGCACAAATGTCGGAAGAAAATTATGCGGCATTGGAATCGAATACCCAAGATATTGTGCGCCTGGAGCATCTTGCCAAAGAGTTGCAGAATGCTGTGAGCAGATTCAAGGTGTAGATTGTAAGTGGGGAGGGGGAGTGGGGAGCTGGTTTCCCACTTTCCACTGAGGCACGAATAACCAACGACTTGGCGAGCGTTGTTTGCTCGCTAAGTCGGATGGCTAGTAGCTCCATCAGTGCCGCTCCACTTCACATGTACTAATTAAAGGTTTTTCAGGGGGAAGCTGAACATGCAAAATAAAAATGCTTATGTATCGCAAAAAGAAGTGCCGTTTCCGGCTGGTGCGGTGCTGGTTTCGAAAACCGACACCAAGGGCATCACCACCTACGCAAATGATGCATTTGTGGCAATTTCCGGGTATTCGCGCGAAGAGCTGGTTGGCACAAGCCACAACATCGTGCGCCACCCTGATATGCCGCCGCAGGCGTTCAAATGGCTATGGGATACACTGAAAGAAGAGCGCCCGTGGCGTGGCGTAGTCAAGAACCGCTGTAAGAGCGGCGATCACTACTGGGTGCGCGCCACCGTCGCGCCGATTATTGAAAACGGTAAAATTTCCGGCTATGTGTCGGTGCGCAAAGCACCAACGCGCAATCAGATCGCCGAAGCGGAAGCGTTGTACCGGGAACTGAACCAGTCCGGCGCACAGATCGCGTCAAAATACGAGCGATTCAAGTTCATGAACTGGTCGCTGAAGGCCAAGTTGCAGTTCATGATTCAGGTTTCGCTCATCGTTGTTCTTGCCACCGCGCAATTCTTTGTTTCCGCGAGCCTCCGGGAAGAACCGAAAAAGCTGGCGGAAGAAAAAGGCGCACAGCTTGCCAATGAGATTATCGACAGTGCCAACTTATTGATGACAGTCGGGCAGTTCGGCGAGGCAAGCAACCGCAAGCTGTTAATGCATAAGGCAGGCTCGGCAGCCGGTGTTAAATCCGCGCAGCTTGTCCGCGCTAAGCCGGTGGTGGATTTGTATGGCCCCGGACTGCCGGAAGAGCAGATCAAGGACGATGCGCAACGGCAAGTGATCGAAAGTAAAAAACAGAATCTGACTTTTACGCGTGATGGGAGCGGTGCAACGGTATTGCGGGTAATAACACCGTATCTGGCAAGCAAGGATTTCCACGGTACCGATTGCACGGGCTGCCATGCGGTGCCGGAAGGCACGGTGCTCGGCGTATCGGATGTGGTGATCGGCATGGAATCGGATAGCGCCAAGGTCAACCGCATGGAGATGATGATGCTGGGCGGACAAGTTGCGCTGCAAATCTTCCTGTTTTTTTTCATCGGCTTTTGCGTCGACAAGTATGTCCGCCGCCCGGCCCGTGTGGTAAGCAATGAGTTCAGGAATATCATGGAGGGCAATCTCGACACCGAACTGGATCTTTCGATCCAGGATGAAATGGGATCGCTGTTGTGCGAGATACAGACCATGCAATGCTATCTGCGCACCATGGTGGACGAAATTGCCACACCGGTCGGGCAGATGCAGCAGCGCATCGTGGACATGGATGCCAGAGTGTCCAGCGTGGCGTGCAATGCGGTTAACGAGCAGGATCATATCCAGCAGATTGCCAGCACCATGGAAGAATTCAGCCAATCGATCGCCGAGGTGGCCGGTATGGCGGCGGATTCGCTCAACGATGCGCGGGCGATGCAGGAAGTCATCTATGCAAACGCCGACCGGATGCAAGGCCAAATCAACCCGGCAATGAGCAAGGCTGTGGATACCGTGCAGTCCTCCAGCAAGACGATTGCCGACCTCAGCACGGCGATCCAGAAGATCGGCGTGATTGCGAATGCCATCAAGGATATTGCCGAACAAACCAACCTGCTGGCACTGAATGCGGCAATCGAAGCGGCGCGCGCCGGCGAACAGGGGCGCGGCTTTGCGGTGGTAGCGGATGAAGTGCGCAAGCTGGCGGAACGCACCTCAACCAGCACCAAGGATATTGCCAGCACTATCGGAGAAATTAACACAATTTCTGAAGCTGCCGTAAAATCCATGCAGGGCGCGATAACGGATGTCGAGGCGGGAGTTTCCCTGGTACACCTGAACAGCGAAGGACTCAAGAAAATCAGGGCATCGATGGGCAATGTGAGCGAACGCATGGAACATATTGCCACGGCTGCAAAAGAGCAATCGGCGGCGAGCGAGAGCGTGGCAAACAGCGTGGAGCGTGTCACCGTTTTGGTGGACAACAATACGCAATCCGCCAAGGATGCGAAATTGGCGGCGGAAGAATTAGCCAGGTCGGCCGCTGAATTAAAAAAGGCCGGGTATCCGTTGACCAAGTGCGCAATGGGGTAAAGTGTAGGCTGGGAGCGGTGAGGAGAGAAAATGTCGGAACTATTAAAAAATATTGATGCCAGGACCAAGCTGGCGGGAACCAACAAGCTGGAAATCTTGATGTTCTCGTTAGGCGCTGACAATCGCACCGGTCGCGAGGAAACTTTCGGCATCAACGTGTTCAAGGTGCGCGAGGTGATGCGCATTCCTCCCATTACGCGCGCACCGGAAATGCCCAATGCCGTCGAGGGGATGGTGAGCTTGCGCGGGGTGCTGGTTCCGGTAATCGACCTGGCTAAATACATCTGCATCGAAACTGACAGCAAGCCGGACATCATGATCGTCACCGAGTATAACGGGCATACGCAGGGTTTTCTGGTCAGGGCGGTGGATAATATCCTGCGGCTGGACTGGTCGGCGATGCGTGTGCCGCCGCAGATGCTGGTGGCGGAAATGGGCGGGCTGGTCACGGCGATTACCGAGTTGAAGGATGGCCGTTTGGTGATGATGCTGGACGTGGAAAAAGTCCTTTCCGAAACCGGACATTTCGATAGCGATGAGACAATATTCAAAAGCGTGCAGCCGCTGGGCAAGGATCGCACGGTATTTTTTGCCGATGACTCATCGGTTGCGCGCAACCAGATTACCAAAACGCTGGAAGCCATGCAGGTAAAGCATATTTCCGCAATCAACGGTCGCCAGGCTTGGGATGAACTGTCTAAACTGGCGGATTATGCCGATGCTACCAACAGGCCGCTCAAGGATATAGTGAACGTGATCCTGACCGATGTTGAGATGCCGGAAATGGACGGTTATATGTTGACGCGCAAGATCAAGTCGGACAAGCGGTTTACGGGGATACCGGTGTTGATGCATTCGTCCCTGAGCAGCACATCCAATGAGCAGATGGGCAAGGCTGTCGGGGTGGACGAGTATGTGCCAAAATTCGAAGCGCAAAAACTGGCGCAGACATTGGCACGATTGCTAGTTTGAAAGGGACTAGAGGCTAGGGGCTGGGGACTAACCCCTAGCCTCTAGTCCCTAACCCCTGAATTAGGAGAATAAAATGAGTTACACGGAAGATATGTCGGGCAGTGAGCAAGACGGTTTGCTGGATCGCGTCGATGCGCGCACCAACCTGGCCGGCACCAACAAAATGGAGATTCTGCTGTTTAATTTGGGCAGCGATGAAAAGTTTGGAATCAATGTATTCAAGGTCAAGGAAATCAGCCAGGCCAAAAAGATCACGCGCACACCCAACATGCCAAATGGGGTAGACGGCATCGTGTCGTTGCGCGGGCATGTGATGCCGGTGCTTAATCTGGCGAATTTCATGGGGATACAGACGACCGAGAAACATCAAACCATGATGGTGGCGGAATACAGCAACCACATTCTGGGCTTCCTGGTGAAGGGGGTGGACCGCATCATCCGCGTGGATTGGGACAAGGTGCGCGCCACCGAGGGCATGCTCTCCGATCAAGGGGCGCTGATCACCGCAATCACCGAGTTGCCGGATGGTTCGTTGGTCTCGATCCTGGATGTCGAGCAAATTTTGGCCAACGCCTTCGGCGAAGGTGTGGTGGGCAGTGTCGAACCGGTGGAATCTGCGCAGAGCCTGTGCATATTCTTCGCCGACGATTCGATGGTGGCGCGCAGAAAAATCGCCGAAGTGCTGGATAAAATGGGTGTCAAGCATATTCAATCGACCAATGGGCAGGAGGCATGGGACAGGCTCAAGGCGATGGCGGATACTGCACAAGGCGCTGGCACGAATTTGCATGACCAGATACAGGTAATCTTGACCGATGCAGAAATGCCGGAAATGGACGGCTACGTGCTGACCCAAAATATCAAGTCGGATCGCCGCTTTGACGGGATACCGGTAGTGATGCACTCGTCGCTGTCATCCGACGCCAATCGCTCGATGGGTAGAAGGGTTGGGGTGGATTATTATGTGCCAAAGTTCGATTCGATGATTTTATCGACGACGCTGAGGCCGCTGTTGACGTAAAAAGAAGCAGGGGTTGGATACTGGAGACTGGATACTGGGGGGTTTTCCTAATCCCCAGCCTCTAGCCCCTCAAATCAGGGAGTTGCAATGGGTATAGAAAATACGAAATTCTTGGTGGTTGATGATTTCTCGACGATGCGCCGCATTGTGCGCAATCTGCTCAAGGAGTTGGGGTTTTCCAACGTGCAGGAAGCGGAAGACGGGGTGGAGGCGCTGGCCAAGCTGCGCGCCAACGAGTTTGATTTCGTGGTTTCCGACTGGAATATGCCCAACATGACAGGGATCGAATTACTGCGGGCAATTCGCGCGGATGACAAGCTCAAGCATTTGCCGGTGCTGATGGTGACGGCGGAGGCGAAAAAGGAAAATATTATTGAAGCGGCAAAAGCCGGAGCGAGCGGCTATGTAGTAAAACCGTTCACTGCCGCAACACTGGACGAGAAGTTGAAGAAAATCTTCCAGAACTTTCCAAACTTACAAAAGTGAGTAATACCATGACAAGTAATTCTGCAAGCGGGGATTCCGACGATCTGGAATCGTTGTTCGACAGTATCGTTGCGGCGAATGCCGCCGAAGCCGACCCTGATATCGCGTGTGATGGCACAGAGAAGGTAATCAACCAGATCGGACACATGGCGCGCACCTTGCACGACACGTTGCGCGAGTTGGGGCTGAACAAGGAAATCGAAAAGGCGGCTTCATCAATCCCCGATGCGCGCGACCGTTTGAATTATGTGGCAACACTGACGCAACAGGCCGCAGAAAAGGTATTGAACGCAACCGATGCGGCGCAGCCGATCATGGAAAAAGTGGAAGTCGAATCGCACCGCCTGGCGGGCCAGTGGCAGATGCTGTTCGAGAAAAAACTGGATGTGGAGCAATTCAAGAACCTGGTCATGCAAACGCACGCATTCCTGTATGAAGTACCCCGGCAAACCAAGGCTACCAATGGCTATCTTATGGAAATCATGATGGCTCAGGACTTTCAGGATCTGACCGGGCAGGTCATCAAGAAGATTATCGAAGTCACGAAAACCATGGAACAGCAGTTGGTGGCATTATTGCTGGAAAATGCGCCTGCCGCAGTCAAGGAGGATTATGAAACGGGGCTGTTGAACGGTCCGGTTATCAATGCAACAGGGCGCACCGACGTGGTGACCAATCAGGATCAGGTGGACGAACTACTGGAAAGTCTGGGGTTTTAATTGGGGACTAGGGGCTAGGAGTTAGGGGGTTGTACGGCGTAGCCGCAGCTTTTATAAAGGTTGTGCCGTAAAGCGGCACACAAACCCCATAGCCCCTAATCCCTGATCTCTAGCCCCTAACTAAGGAGAATAAAATGAACGACTTTGCTGGCATGGAAGAATTGTTGAGCGACTTTCTGATGGAAGCCGGGGAAATGTTGTCAGATGTGGACAGCAAGTTGATGGATCTGGAGAAGCGTCCAGATGACAGCAAGCTGCTCAACGAAATATTTCGCGGTTTTCACACCATCAAGGGCGGCGCGGGATTCCTCAACGCGAGCGAGCTGGTAACGCTGTGCCACCTCACCGAAAATTTATTCGACAAGCTGCGTAACCGCGAACTGACGTTGAGCGCGGAACTCATGGACGTGATTTTTGCGGCAACCGCCGAAGTGCGCAGGATGTTTAGTGCGTTGCAGCAAAGCCTGCAACCAGAAGCGGCACCAGCAGAGATGCTGGCGAACCTGAAGGCCGCGCTGGATGGACAGAAACCGGGAAGCCGCACACAAAAGACCGAAGACAAACGCACACCAGCCCCCGGCGCCACATCCCCGCTGGCGCAACCCGGATCGCCCGCGCCGCAACCCCCTGATGGAGTGGACTGGAATGCGTTATACACCGCGCTGACCGGCACGGATATCGTCGCCAAGGTAGGCGCAACCCGCGACCCGGAGAAAATTGCCGAAGCGATTTCGGAGGAAACGTCCACCAAGGAAGCCTTCGGACGCCGCACCGCCGACGTGCCGGGTACCACGGTCGGGCGCCGTGGCGGGGACGTTCCGCCACAGGAAGCCAAGGAGTCCACGATCCGCGTGGACACCGAACGTCTCGATCAGGTGCTGAATCTTTCCGGCGAAATCGGTTTGACCAAAAATCGTCTCACCCATTTGCGCTCCGACATCCTGCAGGGACGTAATGACGCGAATACCTTGAGCGAACTCGATCAATCCGTCACGCAACTGGATATGCTGGTGGTGAATTTACAGAATGCGGTGATGAAAACACGCATGCAGCCGATTGGTCGTTTATTTAAAAAATATCCGCGCCTGGCGCGCGACCTGGCGAGATCGCTGGGCAAGGATGTGGAGCTGGTGTTGATCGGTGAAGAAACCGAGATGGACAAGACCATGATCGAGGATTTGAACGACCCGCTGGTGCACCTGGTGCGCAATGCGGTGGATCACGGCGTGGAAACCATCGAAAAACGCATCGCCGCCGGTAAACCGGAAAAGAGCATCGTGGAGTTGAGCGCGCGCCAGGAAGGCGACCATATCCTGATCACCATCAAGGACGACGGGCGCGGCATGCGCCCCGATGTGATCCGTAACAAGGCCGTCGAAAAGGGGCTGATCACCAACGAAGTGGCGAATACGCTGGACGAAAGCCAATGCCTTGAACTCATCCTGTTACCGGGATTTTCGACCAAGGATGAAATATCCAGCGTATCGGGGCGCGGCGTGGGCATGGACGTGGTTAAAACCAATATCCAGAAACTGAACGGCGTCATCAACATTCAATCCGAGCCCGACAGGGGCACCGTCATTACCATTTCCCTGCCGCTCACGCTGGCGATCCTGCCGGTGCTGATCCTGCGCCTCGGCGATCAATCTTTCGCCGTGCCGCTGTCGATGGTGCGTGAAATTCTGTCCATTACGCCCGATCAATTGCAACAGGTATCCGGCAGGGCGACCATGGTGGTGCGCGGCGAAGTGCTACCGGTGCTGCCGCTGGCTCAACTGATCGGATGGGAGCCGGGAGCCGTGCCGGAAGTGGGTGTGCTGATGCAGTTTGGCAGCAACAGCTTCATCCTCTCGGCGGACGGCTTTGCCGGGCACGACGATGTGGTGATCAAATCGCTGGACACCTTCCGGCCCAAAGGCGTAGCAGGCGTAACCATGTCCAGCGAAGGCGACATCGTGCTGATTCTCGACATCAAGGAACTGCTTAGCGATGTGCGGGGACATTAACGGCAGGCAACGGTAAGTCAGCCTTTAGCACGATGCCCCGGCAATGTCGGGCTGAAGCCCACCTGTACACTAAAACTTATTAACCGTAGGGTGGGCTATGCCCACCATATCGGGCATAGCCCACCCACATTTGATTCCGGTTCGACCGGCTTAGAGGAAAAATATGTTTTGCGGAAAATTGAAACAGGAACACCGTGCATTGCAAGCCAGACTAGACCAGACCAATCAGGAGATTGCCTCATTGCGCGCCAATTTGGCCGCACTGGAAAGTGAGCGAGATGCGGTGCGTGCCGAGCTTGCGGGAACGCGGGAAGAACATGAAACCTCGTCGCGGCTGTTTGCTAATATGCAGGGGTTTGGCGATTCTTTCGCCGTGCTGCAACAATCCCAGGCCGCTGCCGCGCAGGTGTTGCGCGAAGAGAAACAGCATGCCATTGAAGCCGCCAGTATTTCGGCGAGCAACCGCGAAGCGGTGTTGCAGATCGCGCAGAGTTTGGACGCTCTGTCCGGCGATACGCTGCAAACTTCGCAAAATGTACAGAACCTGACCGAACGCGCGGCGCAAATCGGCAGCATCGTCCAGCTGATCAAGGAAATTGCCGACCAGACCAATCTACTGGCACTCAACGCGGCGATCGAGGCGGCGCGTGCTGGTGAGCAAGGGCGTGGTTTTGCCGTAGTTGCGGATGAAGTGCGCAAGCTGGCCGAGCGTACCGCGAAAGCAACCAGCGAAATCTCGACGATTGTGGTTGCCATCCAGGGCGAAACCGACCGCACCAAAGTACAGATGGAGGGCTTGGCGGCAAAGTCGCAAGTATTCGGTCGCGATGTCGCGGGCGTGATGGATAACATGAAGCATCTGCTGGATCTGTCGCACCAGATGGAGGGGACGATTTCGGCAGCGGCGTTGCGCAGCTTCGTTGAAGTCACCAAGATAGACCACATTCTTTACAAGTTCGAAATTTATAAAGTGTTCATGGGCATATCGGATCGCACTGCCGACAGCTTTGCGTCGCACACCGCGTGCCGGTTGGGTAAATGGTACTTTGAGGGTGAAGGCAAGGATTGTTTTTCCAAGCTGGATGGCTATAACGCTGTGGCTAATCCGCATCAATCGTTCCATCAGAATGGCAGGGAGGCTGTTACGGCATTTCGCAACGGCGAACCCCTGCGCGGCATCGAATTGGTCGGGAAACTGGAGGCCGACAGCATGGAAGTGCTTGCCGCGCTGGAAAGAATCGCGGTGGCAGGTGAAGGCGACAGCAGCCTGTTGTGCCATTCTCCGAATTAGTTTCGCCCTGGCAAAGCTTGCCAGGCAACAAAAAATAGTAACCGTAGAGTGGGTACGCAGTTTTATTGTTCGCCCACGCGGAACAACTACCCGATAAACAGGTGACTACCAGCTATGACAAATTTCTCTCGCCTTGCCATTGTTGGCACATTGATCAGCGGCACCCTGCTGGGGGGGCATGCACTGTATTTCTCCAGTGCCGACACCACCCTTGCCGACGCGCTGCTGTTCCTGATCTTCATTCCCCTCTGGTGCTACCTGCTCAGTCGCGCCAGCACTGGCGAGGCTCCGCTAAAAAACAACGAATCTGCGGTGCAGGGCGACACGCCGCTGATTCACGAAAGCAACACGTTCCATGTGCAATTCGGCAAGGAGGTATCCAACCAGCTCAACTCCGCGCATACCGAGTTGTGCAATACCCAGACTATTCTCAGCGAGGCCATTTCCACGCTGATCAATACCTTTACCACGATGGCCGAAGAAGTGCGCGCGCAGCAAGCCTTGACACTGTTCATCACGGACGGCGGGGCAAATAGCGGGGGCGCAAGCGCAAAACAAAAATTCGAGCATTTCGTCCACGATACTGAAAAAGCGATGAACGAATTTGTCGACAGCACCGTTGAAAACAGCAAGCACGCGATGGAACTGGTGGAAAAAATGGATGCCATCAATGCGCAGGTTTCCAGCATTCTCGGCATCCTGAACGAGGTGGAGGGCATCGCCAAACAAACCAACCTGCTCGCGCTGAATGCGGCGATCGAAGCGGCGCGCGCGGGCGAGGCCGGGCGCGGGTTTGCCGTGGTTGCCGACGAAGTGCGCAATCTTTCCGAAAACACCAACAAGTTCAGCAGGCAGATACGCACACTGGTGGGCAATGTCAGCGCATCGCTGATCGAAGCAGAGCATTACATCGACAAACTTGCGGCAAACGACATGACCTTCGTGATGGATTCCAAGCAGCATATTAAAGTCATGATGACCGATCTCACCGAACTCAATGAAACCATCGCCAAAAATGCCGTCGAATTGAACCATCTCAACTCTAAAGTCGAGCATAACGTGGGAGTGGCAGTGTCTACATTGCAATTCCAGGATATGAGTTCGCAATTGATCGGCCATGCCCAGATGCGCATGACCGCCTTGCAGGAAGTCGCCAACGAGATGAGCAAGGGAACGGACAGGCCGAACCGCCATGAATACCTGGATCAAATCGCCGCCTACAACCGCCTGTTGCACGAGCATGTGGTGACGCTGGATGCGAAAAAATCCAATCCGGTCGCTCAGGACAACTTCGATACGGGCGACATTGAATTATTCTAGCGGTGGGTGCTTCGCAAGCAGCGGTTAAGCGCCCCCATTGGTATAACCCATTACTTTTCCATTGCATTTTTCAGCTAAATAGTGCAATCTACTTCGGCATTCCTGACAACTTACCGAGCGCAAAAACATGGCCAAAATCATACTGACTGTCGATGATTCCGCCTCCATTCGGCAAATGGTGGCTTTTACCCTGAAATCTGCCGGCTACACCGTCATCGAAGCGATCGATGGACAAGATGGGTTGGATAAGGCCAAAGCCAATGCGGCCAATCTGGTGCTGACCGACCAGAACATGCCCAAGATGGACGGCCTGACGCTGATCAAAGCCCTGCGTGGGCTGCCGCAATACAAGTCTGTGCCGATCCTGATGCTGACCACCGAATCCAGCGATGCCATGAAAACGCAAGGCAAGGCGGTCGGCGCAACCGGCTGGCTGGTAAAACCGTTCGATCCGCAGAAACTGCTGGAGGTTGTTAAAAAAGTGGTTGGTTAAAACGTAGGGTGGGCTGTGCCCACCGTTCATCCGCGTAGGCAACAATAAACCGTTTGCCCACCATGTCGGGCATAGCCCGACCTACAGAGGCTACCACCAGAATTTTTCGCATATCATCCTAGGGAAAAGCCAATGTCCATCGACATGAGCCAGTTTTATCAGGTGTTTTTCGAGGAGTCAGCCGAGCACCTCGATAGCATGGAAAGCCTGCTGCTCGCGCTTGATCTTGATGCGCCCGATCCGGATCAGCTAAACGCCATCTTTCGTTCTGCGCATTCCATTAAAGGCGGCAGCGGCACCTTCGGTTTTAACGACATGACCGAAGTGACGCATATTCTCGAGACCCTGCTCGACGGCATACGCAAAAACGAAATCAAGATCACCGCCGATATGGTGGACGCCTTCCTGCAGGCGGGCGACGTGCTGAAAGGCTTGCTGGAAGCGCATCAGAACGGAACCATCGCCGACCCCGCACCTTCGATTGAAATACGCGCCAGGCTATCGCAATTGACCGCGAAGGGGAGCCAGAAGACAGAAGACAGAGGACAGAGGACAGAAACCTCGGCGACAATAACTTCCGCCCCTGTGCAAGAAACAGCGCCCCCCTCCGTGCAGCATATTTATCAGGTCAAGTTCGACAAGTCTCCCGCCATTTTCCCCAGCAAGGCCGAGCTCAACAATCTGCTGGAAGAGCTGGGCAATATCGGCAAAATCGAAAAACAGAAAATCGCCGCCAAATCGGTAACATTGACGCTGACCAGTTACACATCCGAAGACGAATTGCGCGAAACTTTCTCATTCTTTCTGGAACCCAAGCAACTGACTATCAAGCTGATTGGGGATCAGAAGACAGAGGAAGAAGATCAAGGGTACGGGTTTTTCGTCGAGCCGGAACAACTTCAGGCGGCAGCCGAAGATGCGCAGGGCTATGGGTTTTTCGTCGAGCCTGAGGTACTCAAAGCGGAAGCAGAAAATGCGCAAGGCTATGGCTTCTTCGTCGATGTGGAAGATAAGACGGGGCAAGCGGCACCTGCTGCTACGGCTATTCAGGGGGATGAGGTACCACACCGCCGCGCCGCAGATCGGGGTGCTCCCGCTGTCGCCGCGCCAGCTGCCGAAACTTCGATCCGCGTCAGTGTGGAAAAGGTCGATCAGATGATAAATCTGGTTGGCGAGTTGGTGATTACACAATCCATGCTGGCGGAAGTTGCCTCCCATCTTGATCCGGTATTGAATGAATCACTGCTCAACGGATTGGCGCAGCTCGAACTCAACACCCGCGAACTTCAAGAATCTGTGATGTCGGTACGCATGATGCCGATCAATTTCGTGTTCAGCCGCTTCCCTCGTCTGGTGCGCGATCTTGCCGGAAAGCTCGACAAAAAAGTGCAGCTCAAAATGGTCGGTGAAGGCACCGAACTGGACAAGGGGCTGATCGAAAAAATCAGCGATCCGCTCACCCATCTGGTGCGCAACAGCTTGGATCACGGTGTCGAAATGCCGGAAGACCGCATCGCCAAGGGCAAAGACCCGCAAGGCACCATCACCCTGCGTGCCGCGCATCAGGGTGGCAACATCGTCATCCAGGTGATAGATGACGGTGCCGGATTGAATCGCGAACGGATTCTCGCCAAAGCCAAGGAAAAAGGCATCCCCTTCAGCGACAACATCAGCGATGCCGATGTCTGGCTGATGATATTCGCACCCGGTTTTTCCACCGCCGCAGTGGTCACGGATGTGTCCGGGCGCGGGGTCGGCATGGACGTGGTCAAGAAAAATATCGAGGGTATCGGCGGTCGCGTCGAAATTGCCTCCAAAGCAGGTGAAGGCAGCACCATCACCATTCGCTTGCCGTTGACCCTGGCGATACTGGACGGCTTGTCCATCGCAGTAGGCGACCAGCTTTACATCGTCCCGCTCAGCTTCATCATCGAATCATTGCAACCCGATGCCGAAGACGTCAAGGAAATCAGCGGGCAGGGTCAGGTGCTGCATGTGCGCGGCGAATATCTGCCGGTGATCGCACTGCACAAGATATTCAACATCCAGCCCAAATTCACCAATCCGGCAGAAGGCATTCTGGTATTGCTGGAAGCGGAAGGCAAAAAAGTTGCGTTGTTCGTGGACGATCTGGTCAGCCAGCACCAGGTGGTGATCAAGAGCCTGGAAACCAATTACCGCAAGGTGACCGGCATATCCGGCGCCACGATCATGGGCGACGGGCGGGTGGCGATGATTATGGACGTGGGCGCGCTGGTCAAGTTTGCCCAAGCGTAGGGGGTTCGTAGGTTGGGCAAAGCCTGTCCTGAGCCTGTCGAAGGGCGCAGGCTTAACCGTCATTCCCGCGAAGGCGAAAATCCAGCGGTTGTTATTTAACAAGCCTTTTTAATGATCGTTCCAAGACGGAGCATGGGAACGATACAAAATGTAGGTCGGGCTATGCCCGACATGGTGGGCAGAGCCCACCCTACAGTTACATTGCTCCACGGATAAGATGCTTTAATAACCAATGAGGGAGGACACCATGCAAGCGAACGAAGGCCAGGCGGCAAACAGCGGGGGCCGCGAGCTGTTGACTTTTACGCTGGGCAGCGAAGAATATGGCATCGACATTCTCAAAGTCCAGGAAATCCGCGGTTACGACGCGGTGACTACCATCGCCAACTCCCCGGAGTTCATCAAGGGTGTGATCAACCTGCGCGGCATCATCGTGCCGATCATCGACATGCGCATCAAATTCCGTCTCGGCAACGTGACGTACAACCAGCTCACCGTGGTCATCATTCTCAACGTCGCCAACCGCGTGGTGGGCATCGTGGTGGACGGCGTTTCCGACGTGATCACGCTGTCCGCCGAGCAACTAAAGCCCGCGCCGGAATTCAGCTCAGCGTTGGACACCCAGTACATCACCGGCCTGGGCACGGTGGACGACCGCATGATTATCGTGATGGACATCGAAAGATTGATGACCAGCCGCGACATGGATCTGG
>Ga0154345_112_pt1 | contig 56024 bp, 49 predicted proteins | sample RifGroA2_FD_115873 | JGI IMG/M metagenome (GOLD analysis project Ga0154345, IMG submission 115873) | Gallionellales bacterium GWA2_55_18 | reverse complement strand
TGGTTATTGAATCCGCCAACTTTTATAGAATTTATCATGCTGCGTAAATTTTTTACTTCCCCGATGTTGCGCAACCTGCTGTTCGTGTTGCTGCTGTTGGGCGTTGTGCTGGGGCTGGGCTATTTCGCCACGCGCTATCACGCGCAGCGCGACATCACGTTCAATGCCAGCAACAGTCTGGAGCCGGGCAGCGTGGAGGTGCTCAAGCAACTGGCTGGCCCGGTCAACATCACCGTGTATGCCACCGAGCAGGACGCGCGCCTCGGCGACATCCGCAAGATCATCCGCAACTTCATGTCGCTCTACCAGCGCTACAAACCCGACATCAAACTGGAATTCATCGACCCGGAGAAAGAGCCGGAAAAAACCCGTGCGGCGCGCGTCCAGCTCAACGGCGAACTGGTGGTCGAATACGCCGGGCGTAGCGAGCATCTCACCCAGCTCAACGAGCAAGTGCTCACCGGCACCCTGCTGCGCCTGGCGCACAGCCGCGACCAGCTAGTGATGTATCTGGACGGGCACGGCGAGCGCAAGCTGGACGGCATCGCCAACCATGACCTCGGTGCGCTGTTCGGTGCGAAACTCAAACAGAACGGCTTCCGCATCAACAGCCTGAATCTGGCGCTAGCGCAGGAAGTGCCGCGCAATGCCAGCGTGCTGATCGTCACCCAGCCTCAGGTCGATCTCATGCCGGGCGAAATGGATAAGCTGCTGCGCTATGTCGATCTCGGCGGCAACCTGCTGTGGCTGGTGGATGCAGAGCCATTGCGCGGGCTGGAGCGTCTCGCCGAAAAACTCGACCTGTTGCTGCCGCCCGGCATCGTGATCGATCCGGCCTCCACCGGGATGAACGCGCCGGCCACTTGGTCGCTCGGTGCCGGTTATCCGCCGCAGCATCCCATCACGCGCAATTTCAACCTGATCACCGCCTTTCCTTCCGCGCGCCCGCTGATGTGGAATGAAAACCCGGAATGGCAGCACCAGGTGCTGGTGGAAGTTGCGGCGCGCGGCTGGGTGAGCCGCAACGCGGCAGGTGACAAGCCGCCGCGCTTCGACAAACAGCACGACACCCCCGGCCCCGCCGTCATCGCGCTGGCGCTGCAACGCAATGTCAATGACCGCGAACAGCGCATCGTGGTGGTCGGCAGCGGCGCGTTCCTCGCCAACAGTTTCGCCGGCAACGGCGGCAATGTGGATCTGGGCGTAAACATGGTGAACTGGCTGGCCAGCGAGGAACGTCTCATCACCCTGCAACCGCGCGCCGCCAAGGACAACAATCTGGTGCTCGGCAAAACGCAGCTCACCGTCATCGGCGTCGGCTTTCTGGTCGGCTTGCCGCTGCTATTGTCAGTGGTCGGCGGGCTGATGTGGTGGAAGCGTCGCCGCGCCTAGCCACTTGCTTCGTCAATAAACAACCAAGAGCCGCCACCGCTTGCTCGCCCTGCGGAGATGCCTCGATCAGCCCTGAGTACAGTACTTGCTCACTGTGGCGCTTTGAGAATAGACCTACAAGAGTCGCTTGCTTTACTACGGAGCACTTACGATGCCAACGGTGATGCGGATCGGCTCTTTTTTTACTCCGGTGACCGTGACGAACCCATGCACATCCATATCGAGTGCGATGCTGCATTTGCCAAGTTCTGGCTGGTTCCGGTAAAGCTGCAGCACAGCATCGGGTTCAGTCGCGCCGAACTCGTCAAGGTCGAAAACCTCATAGTGGAGCACCGCGAAACAATAATGGAGGCATGGAATTCATGGCACTACCTTAAGCGTAAAAGCACCAGATGCTGCACAAATCAACATATTTCCTTTCCCCAAAAAAATCGTGGGGAGCTATCGTCCCTTCCCCTTCAAGGGGAAGGCTAGGATGGGGATGGGTTATTTCGCCACATTCAACCCCATCCCCACATCCCGCGACACGTTACTGGCGCAGCCAGCCGTTTGCGGGAGCGGGTGTGAGGCGGCCATTCCCGCTCCAGATGCTTCGCAACGCCGTGTCATGGCCGCCACCCCAACCCTCCCCTTGAAGGGGGAGGGGGTTTGCCATCATTGTGCTTAAGGTAGTGCCATGAAGGCATGGAATGATTATTTCGCAAACTGAAATCTCAATCCCGAACGCACAGCATGTTTCGGTATCCGACGAGGCTCTGACCGTGGATTTGGAAGATGGCCGCACGCTCTCTGCGCCGCTCGGCTGGTATCCGCGTCTCGCCCACGCCAAGCCGGAAGAACGCAAGTGCTGGCGACTGATTGGACAAGGTGCTGGCATTCATTGGGACGACATTGACGAAGACATCAGTATCGAGGGGCTTCTGCTTGGCAAGCGCTCTGGTGAAAGCCCGCATTCGTTTCAGCAGTGGCTGGCGGCGCGGGAGGGGTGAGGCATTTATTTTAAACCGCGATAATGGGGTGTGCTTGAATGTGTTAATGCAAGACTTTACACCAACCCTTTTTCACACAACTCCGGCAAATCGTGGCTAAGCTGATGCGCCCGTTGCGTCGTTTTTGAAGCGGGCATCGAAACCGGAAAGATCAAGTTCACGGTCGATCAGGTGGTTTATCGCGTGCTCGAAAGTGCCGGGTAGCAACTGCCGTTGCAGGTCGACGGCAAGAAATCGCGGACTGGTATCGATGTGTTTGTAACGCGCCATTTGCTTCTCCAAAATATCACTCCGCAATTCGACCTTGATATTTATTTTGGTTCCCGGCACGATGCGGTTATAAAGATACTTTTTCTACAGCCTCGTTGGGCATCATCATGCTAAGAGTCTTCTCAATTGCATTGCTAGCTACTTTTTTTGTGGTCAGTACAGCGTACGCCAGCCAGTCCGGTTTGTCGGAAGGTGAATCATGTAATAGCGATCAGCCGCCGGACTACTACTTTGTGCCAAAGGAAAAATTCGCAAAGAAACCTTTTCTTATTAAGACGCAACGACCCGGCCAAGTGATAGAAGATCGATATTCTTCTAACCTTGCTCGTTTTGATCTCAGACCAATAAATACAAAGGTTGTTGTTCCTCGCAACTATCTGCAGTCGATTCATCGAAACTGTGCACGCATAGCACACCAATATTGGGATTTAGTCTTTCTTGAAGCGCTATGGCCAGAGTTTTCTCCACGCACATTGAAAAACAAAGCGCTATTTGCCGAAGGAGCATCGCTTGATCTCATAAAGGTTCGTGTTGGATCACTTTCACATGAAACAGCGCACGTTAATTTACAGAATGAAATTAAGGACGGAAAATTAGTCGAAACAGCAAATCATCCTTCGCTTGGCTTAAAAGAGTATCGCGATCCGAAACGCAAAGAGCCAGTATTCCCCTCTTTTTATATCGCGGATTCTGACCGTATTCTTACGTCCAACGGAAACCCGCTTGTGATTGGTTGTTATAGCAACTGGTGGGAAAAGGTTGAAGATGCAGTCTTGTGCGAAGTAACATTTATTCTTCCTCATACACTATGGAACAAAGAGCGACAAAGTCTGTTTGGCGGTGTTCAGGGCCTAGGAGTCAACTACTGGTTTTACAAGAAAAACCTCGCTAGTTGGAAACTGATCCACCAGAAAATACTTCGCATGGTGGACGATATGCTTTTAGATATTCAAATTCCGCCTTCAAGCAAATCGCTCAATCCTGACGCAACACACAACGCTGCTCTGGCAGAACCAATCACGACCCTAGATACTAAAACTTATCATGTTGCACTTTCGATGGTTAAGACGTTACATCTTGGAAACAATTTGGAAACCATGAGTTATCGCGTTGCATCAGCAAGCCAAACTTATCTCATGGTTGTTAAAAAAGTCGGCGACTCAACTGCGCAATCTCTTACTAAAGACGAGTTGAAACGATTGCAACCGAAATACCAAGAACAATGGGATGCAAACCTTGCTCGCTCCTATGCAGAATTTTTTGATTCTAACGAGTTGCAGTCCATCACTAACGACAAAAAATCATCAAAATATGTCGGTAAATTTTCTTCAATACAAAATGATGTTGGCAAAAGTATGCAGACAAAATCAACAAGACTTTTAACTGATTTTGTATCTGAGGCGATGCTTAATGTCTTTAAAAATGCAAATGGATTGAAATGAAGCCCAACCCGGCAGTCGAGCGGGACTGCGCAAAAGCGCGCAGCCCCTCACTTTACTACAAGGGCTTCCCCAATTTAGCAAGCGGTTTTGAAATTTCTATCTCATTGCCATTCTCCGTTCCGTTTCAAATCGCGCTGCTTGCATCGTGCGAGAAGGTGAAGGACTGCTAAACTACAACCGGTCTCCGTCAGCCGTTCTATCAGGTTGCGCATCGCGCCAGGCAATCCGTTCTCTCCGTCCTCCAGAATCTCCGGCACCTGCTTCGTGATCGAGGCAATACCCTGTGGTATCACGATCCCGAACTCTGAGAGCAAACCCCGTATCTGGTTGCCCTGCGCCGTGCGGGCTTTCACGAATCCCTGGCGCGCCCGGTGCACCGAAATAATCGCTTGCTGCTCGACCGTCTTCTTTGCGACAAACCGCATGTTCGGCCTGCACACCGCTTCGCAGATCGCTTCCGCATCGGCCATGTCGTTCTTGTTCGTTTTGACATAGGGTTTTACAAACTGGGGCGCCATCAGTTTGACCGTGTGCCCGTACCCTTCCAGTTTCCTCGCCCAGTGATGCGCGCTGCCGCAAGCCTCCATGCCGATCAAGCACGGCTCCAGTTTGGCGAAATATTTCGACATCTCCGCGCGCTTCAACTGCTTGCGCGCAGCCACCTTGCCGCGTTCATCCACGCCGTGTATCTGAAAAACATTTTTTGCCAGATCGATGCCAATTGTCGTAATCTTCATTTTTGGATGCCCCTTTCTATGGTTAGTGGTAGTAAAGCCACCACTACTTTGGCACTTCGATGCCGTATTAGGAAGTGGGCGTCCATTCCATTACGTTGTGTCAGATTCAACACCTAAATTTTCTGTAACCGCAAGTGTGAAACCACAAAACGCGTGGGGGCCGCTTTTTATGCTATCCGCCTACGGCGAGCAGAAAGCAATCCCTTTAGCGATGAATGCCGGAGCAAATTTCTTTACCATTAAGGTGGCACACTTTGAAGATGTCGCGCTCTTCGAACATTATTGCCCCAAAAATTTGGAACACTGTGACTGCTCCACGACATTCTTCTCCCGCCAGTTTGCAAATGAGCAGCAATTTTCTAGGTCGATGTAATCCTATGCCCAACCCGACATTCAACCCGGCCGCAAAAGCGCGGAGCCGGTTAATTCTACGTTAGAGGCAACCTCCGGCACTTGCACTCTCACCAAAAATGGTATATTTTCTATACTTTGATTACTTTTGAATTTAACGAGCAGAAAAGCCAAGCTAATCTTCTGAAGCACGGCATCAATTTTATTGATGCACAGGCTTTGTGGGATGACCCAAGATTATTGGAAATTCCCGCGAAAACAGAAGATGAACCTCGGTACTTGCTGATAGGTCTGATTAACGGGAAGCACTGGTCAGCCGTAATCACTTATAGAAATGAAAGTGTCCGACTAATTTCTGTTCGTCGTTCACGGCCTGAGGAGGTTGCCTTATATGAAAGCTAAAATTTTTGACCAACAGTTTGACAAGGGTATTGACATCACCGGTTCACTGGACTTATCCAAATCGAAGCGCGTGCTGCAAAAGCAAAAGCGCGTTAATGTTGATTTCCCTACGTGGATGATCGAATCGTTAGATCGTGAAGCGAGAAAGCTTGGCGTAACCCGGCAGTCCATTATTAAGGTATGGCTTGCCGAGCGCCTCGAAGCGTTGCCTCTAACCCTACGCTCAAGCGGGACTGCACAAAAGCGCGCAGCCCCTTAGCTCCATACATGGACGCCCACTTTTGCCAAGCACTTTCATTCGATGATTTTGAGGGCAGGTAAAGATTGCAGCCACACATCCGGATTTTTGGTGAGGCCTTCGCCTCTATCCCTGATGGAATTCGCTGAATGAGGTCACTATCACGTTATTCCTTTCAGGTATCTTCTCTTTGGCAGACGGTTTTGGTTTTTACTCTTTGCCCAGCTCCAGTTTGAAATCTTCGCCATACCTCAACACCGCCCACGCCAGCCGCGCATTCTTCGCCGCGATGGCGATCACCGCGCGCCAGTAGCCGCGCCGCTCTTGCAGTGCGCGCGCCCAGCGGCTGAATCTATCTTGCTTGTCGCCGATGCTGTTGAGCACCGCCCGCGCGCCCATGACGAGCAGGCTGCGCAGGTAGTTGTCTCCGGCCTTGGTAATCCGCCCGAGCCGCGCCTTGGCGTAACCCGGCAGGTCTTCCAGGTGCGCGCCGATCTCGCGGCGCAGGCAGTCACTTTCTGCGGCAGGACGATGCCGAATTCGGCGATCAATCCGCGCAGGCGGTTGTAGCTGGCGGTGCGCTCTTCGACGAATCCTTGGCGTGTGCGGTGCAGGCACAGGATGATCTGCTGGTGTTCTTCCTTGACCGGGACGAAAAGCATGGCCGGGCGAGTGACGGCCTCGCAGATCGCGGCGGCATCCGCCGCATCGTTCTTGCCGCGCTTGCCGGTCATGCGGTAGGGCGCGACGAACTTCGGCGCCATCAGTTTGACGGTGTGGCCGTATTGCCTGAACTGCCGCGCCCAGTGGTGTGCACCGGAACACGCCTCCATGCCGATGGTGCATGGCGGCAGTTGCGCGATCAGCGGCAGCGAATCCGCGCGTGAAACTTTCGGCTTGACCAGTGCGGGCTTGCCGTTATCATCTACGCCGTGCACGGCAAACACGTTCTTGGTGAGATCGATTCCTACGGTGATAATGTTCATGGGCTTCCCCTTTCGTGGTGTTGATGAAATGACCAAAATTCCATCATGGCACTTGTTGCCGTTTGCGGAAACTTCTCCGCTGCCTCGGGACGGGGAAGTCCCTTTCATTCGTTAGGGGCTATAATTCGGTCATGTCGCCGACAATTTTTCGTGAGGGTAGCTTTCGGTTCTTTTTCTTTTCGCGGGAAGAGCCGAAGATGCATGTGCATGTCAGCCATCCAGATGGGGAAGCCAAATTTTGGCTGTCGCCAAGACTGGCACTGGCAACAAGCACCGGGCTGTCGCCCAAACAAATCAAGGAAGCTCAACGTCTTGTCGTTGTTCACATGGAGGAGATAACCCATGCCTGGCACACTCACTTCCCAAGCTGAAATCACCCATGTTTCAAAACATGGCTTCTGGCTGTTACTTGCCGACGAAGAGTTATTTTTACCGTTTACTGATTTCCCGTGGTTTCGGGGTGCAACAATCGAGCAGTTATGCGAGGTCGAGTGGCCTGCCGAAAATCACCTTTTTTGGCCATCGCTGGACATTGACTTAGCCGTCGAGTCCATACGCAACCCTTCTGCCTTTCCATTGATAGCTTCGACCGAAAGCCTAACGATTAAGGTTAGATCGTGATCGCGAAGCGAGCCGCGATCTGAACCGTTTGTTGGACGAGCTCGGCGGGGGCCTCACAAACGCTATGCAAATATCTCCAAAAATCCGGCCTCGCATTCAAGGGCTGAGCTTCCCCCGGATATTTTAAAATGCCACTTGGGGCAAGACGACATCGCCGTTTCCCGTGCCCCAAGTGGCTGTTTTATGCGACTTCCGCCGATTTCAGAGTGAGTTTGTCCGCACCTGCTGGTGGCAGCAGGTTTGCGGGGTGCGCCGGTTTACATGGCGGTCTCCCTGATCGGCACCAGGCTGCGCGATGCATCCCCCGCGCACCTCACCCGCGTGCGCACAATCCGCATTGGCTTGCCGCAGCAGGTGCAGCTCACCACCGGGCGCGGTCTGGGTGGAACAAGCACCTGTTTGATTAGTTGCACCAGTTTGACCAGCTTGCTGTTGGGGTGCAGAAAACCAAAATTGCGCGCGCGCCTGAAACCCTTCGGGAGGATATGCAGCAGGATTTTGCGCAGGAACGCCACGCCGCTCAAAGTACGGGTTTCCATCTTGCGGGTTTCGCTGTTCTGGTAGCGGAACGTGACGTTGCCATCACGGTTTGACACGATGTTTTTCTCGGGCAACACCCCGCGATACAAATACCGTCCCAGATACACCAAGGCCTTCTGGCCGGAACCCACCGCCTCGCAATGCACCACCCATTCTTCGGGATACTGCTCGGGAAGTTTTAACCCCGCCCGTTTGATGCCGTCCAGCATCTTGGCGCGGAATACTTTGGCCAGCGCTTTGTGGTCGAACAGAAAACCGCTGTCTTTGTTGCGCCACAGCCGCTGCCGGGCATCGAACGCGACCGACGGCATCACCAGATGTACGTGCGGGTGGAAATCCAGACGGCGGTTGTGCGTGTGCAACACCGCCACCGCGCCCGCCGTCCCGCGCAGCTTCTTGTCGTTCTGGCTGAAGGTGTTGGCCGTGGCCCAGGCGTTGCGAATGATGAGCTCGTACAGCACGCGCTGGTGCCACCAGGCCAACGCACGGAATTGTGCGGGCAAGGTAAACGTGATCAAGAAATACTCGCCCGGCACCAGCCGCTGCAACTGCTTGTCAATCCAGCGCTGCGATTCGTGAGCCTGACACTGCGGGCAGTGCCGGTTGCCGCAGGAATGCGGTAGCCAGCATTCCTGCTCGCAGCCGTCGCAGGACAGCAGCATTCTGGGCGCGCCCGCGCTGCGGCACTGCCCGAACGCGTTGAGTGCTTTCAGTTGGCCGGGCAGCAGTTCGTGCCCGTGCCGTTCGAGCAGGTCGGGCGCGTATTGGGACACAATATCGGCGAGGCGCATCATACGACTCTGTTCCAGCCGACCTTGATCTGGCCCATCAGAGTGTTGATGTACGCTTCGGCGGACTCTTTGCGATGTTCGGTGAGATGGGTGTAGCGGCTGGTAGTGATCACCGAGTGGTGACCGAGAATTTTTTGCACTTCGAGCAGGCCGACGCCCGCTTCGATCAGGTGGGTGGCATAGCTGTGGCGAAGGCAATGCGGCGTAATTCTTTTTTTAAACCGATATGCTCGGTGACCTGACGCAACGCCTGTTGCACGCCGCCACGATCCATGTGCGTCGTCGCATTGGCTGCGCCCCCGAGTCCTTTTTTGCGGTTGGGAAATAACAGCACCGGGTTGCGATGCACTTTCCAGAACTCGCGCAACACTTCCAGCGTGTGGGCAGGCAGTGGCACCAGCCGGTCCCGGTTGCCCTTGGCATCGCGGACATGCACCCGCATCCGCCCCGCATCGAGATCGCCCACCCGCAACTGCAACCCTTCCCCCAGACGCAAGCCCATGCTGTACAGGGCAAAAAAGAACACCCGGTAGCTGAGCACGCGCGTCGCATCCACGATCTGCTGCATCTGCGCCACCGTCACGATATCCGGCAGACGCGACACCTTGGGCGCTTTGGTCAACTCGGCTCCGGGCCAGGGTTTGCCCAGCACATAGGCGTAGTAAAACTTCAGCCCATATAAATCGTGCTTGAGCGTGCTCCACGACAGATGATCCAGGATCTCCGCGAAATAATCGGTCAGTTGATCTTTGTTCAAGTCATCGATGCGGTAGTCGAAATGCGCGCCTGCCCGGCGCACGCCGTGGCTGTACGCTTCGACCGTCTTGGGCTGCATGCCGCGCAACTTCAAGCGCTTGAGCAGGCTCTCGTAATGCCTCGCAAATGGTTGTGGAAATTCGTGTGTCATAGACATTCTCCTCATGTTAAAGTGCAAAAAAATCCCTTGCGGGGCTGAGGAGAATTATGGCTTTGACTCAAATTGATGGGGGGCATTTCTCCGCGATAGCGGCTTCGTCCAACCCTACGCTCAAGCGGGACTCCGCAAAAGCGCGGAGCCGGTTAAATTACGTTAAGGAAACACTGAATAAGTATTCCGCTCGTGGTGAGCCTGTCGAACCATGAACGGAAGATGGCGCACGATCAATAAGTTGCGAAGTTCGCCCTTCGACAGGCTCAGGGCGAACGGACTTATTCAGTGTTTCCTTAGATTCGGTCAGTGCCTGCGTTGACGAAAAAGGCTTGGAGCCGCGCTCCAGAGTTGAGGGCGACTGTGAGATTTAGCACTAAACACACAGTGTATAAAACGCGGGAAAAGTGCTAGAAATCGAAGTGCGTACCCATCGCTTGTACTTCGATTGTTGAAGCAATTCTCCCCACATTCATACAAAAAAGTATGACGCGCGTCATGTTAAAATGCGCCGCGTACGACCAATAAAATTCAGGAAATCCGATGAATCAAGTATCCTCAGCTCCACCCTCCCGTCTGGTAATCGCTTCGCGCGAAAGCGCGCTGGCCATGTGGCAGGCAGAACACATCCGCGACCGGCTGCGCGCGCTATATCCACAGACCGAAGTCAGCATCCTCGGCATGACCACGCAGGGCGACCAAATTCTCGATGTGACGCTGTCGAAAATCGGCGGCAAGGGCCTGTTCGTGAAAGAGCTGGAAACGGCGCTGGAAGACGGGCGCGCCGACCTCGCTGTGCATTCGCTGAAGGATGTGCCGATGCACATGCCGGAAGGTTTCGTGCTGGCCGCCATCGGCGAACGCGAAGATCCGCACGATGCATTTGTGTCGAATAAACATGAAAACCTGGCCGCGTTGCCGCCGGGCAGCGTGGTGGGCACTTCCAGCCTGCGCCGCGAGAGCCAGTTGCGCGCACGCTTCCCGCACCTGAAGATTGAGCCGCTGCGCGGCAACGTGCAGACCCGTTTGCGCAAGCTGGACGAAGGAAAGTATGCCGCGATCATCCTTGCCGCCGCCGGGCTGAAACGCCTCGGGCTGGGCGCGCGCATCAGGAACATCATTTCCAGCGAAGACAGCCTGCCCGCCGTCGGGCAGGGCGCGCTCGGCATCGAATGCCGCACCGACCGCGCCGACGTGATCGCTTTGCTGCAACCGCTGCATCATCCCGATACCGCCGCCTGCGTGCTGGCGGAACGCGCCATGAGCCGCGTGCTGGCGGGCAGCTGCCAGGTGCCGCTGGGCGGTTTTGCCGAAGTACAGAACGGCAAGCTGCGCATGCGCGGCTTCGTCGCCAGCCCGGATGGCAAGCGTATGGTGCGCGCCGAAATGACCGGCGAGATTGCCGACCCCGAAGCACTGGGCAAACAGGTAGCCGATGCCTTGCTGGCTCAGGGTGCGGGCGAGATTCTTGCGGCGCTGAACCATTCTTGAACTTGCATACAAAAAATTTCCCCGTTCGCCCTGAGCTTGTCGAAGGGTGAACATTCATGCTTCGACAGGCTCAGCACGAACGGAGTGATTGTTGACATATTCAGCCAATGACCTTCCGCTGGCCGGTTTAAAAATCGCCGTCACGCGACCGCGTGACCAGGCCGCGCGGCTGGCGCGGCACATCGAGCAGGCGGGTGGCATTCCGCTGCTGTTCCCGCTGCTGGATATCGCACCTGCGCAGGATCAACGGGTGCTGCGCGAACAGATTTCCCGCCTCGCCGAATTCGACCTCGCCATCTTCATCAGCCCGAATGCCGTACAGTACGGCATGGCGGCAATCCGCGCTGCGGGCGAACTACCACAAAAATTAAAGATCGCCACCGTCGGGCAGGGCAGCGCGAAAGCGTTGCGCGAGCTGGGCATCGCAGAGGTCATCGCGCCCGCAGAGCGTTTCGACAGCGAGGGCCTGCTGGCCCTGCCGGAATTGCAGCATGTCGCCGGGTGGCGCGTGTTGATTTTGCGCGGTGACGGCGGGCGCGAGCTGCTGGGCGATACGCTCAGGGCGCGCGGCGCGACGGTGGAATATGCCGCCTGCTACCGGCGCAGCAAACCGCAGCAGGATATTGCCGCATTGATTGATGCTGTGCCGGATGCGCTGACGGTGACGAGCAGCGAGGCGCTGGATCATCTGTGGCAGATGCTGGGCGATACGCGGCGCGATAGCGTATGCGCTATACCGCTGTTCGTGCCGCACAAACGTATCGCAGAATTGGCGCAGCGGCAAGGCTGGCGGAAAGTGTTGCTGACCGGTGCGGGGGATGACGGATTACTGTCTGCTTTGGTAGCATGGGGTTCGGAATGCAAAAAAAAGGATGCAGCATGAACGAACAAACCACACAACCGGATAATGGCAGACAAGACGGCTCCACATTGCCTGAATCGCCGCCGCGATTGACGCACAAAACTTCGGTAGCCGCGGCGCTGGCGCGTATCAACATTACGCAGATGACGCTGGCGGTTCTGGTAGTGATCTTCCTGTGGCAATGGATCGACGGGCATCGCGTGATCGGCGACATGCAACAGCAGTTGGCGAAGAAGATCGCCGAGATGGATGGCGCCGGCAAGGCCAACCAGATGCTGCTGACGCAAAGCCAGGGCGAGGTGCGCGAATTGTCAGCCAAAGTGGCGACGATAGAATCACGCTACGCCGAAGCACAAAATCAGCGCGCCGCGTTGGAGGCTTTGTACAACGACCTGTCGGTCAGCCGCGACGAAACCGCATTGGCGGAAGTAGAGCAAATGCTGCTGATCGCCGGGCAGCAATTGCAACTGTCGTCCAACGTCAAGGCCGCGCTGATCGCCATGCAGAGCGCCGACACCCGCTTGCAGCGCATGGATCGACCGGCATTCAACGGGCTACGCAAGGCCATCGGACAGGATATGGACAAGCTGCGCGCATTGCCCAGCGTGGACATTACCGGCATCAATCTCCAGCTCGACAACCTGATTGCTACCGTGGACGAGTTGCCGCTGGTATATCAGCAGCGTGTGGCGAAAAAGGAAGCGGTAATGCAAACCGCTACGCCAAAGGATGAAACGGCTTGGCAGATGCTGCTGCGCGAAATCTGGCAGGACGCAAAACAACTGGTGCGTATCGAGGATACCGGCAAGGCCGATATCCCGCTGCTGCCGCCAAACCAGGAATTTTTCCTGCGCGAAAATCTCAAACTGCGCCTGCTGTCGGCGCGCCTCGCTTTGCTATCGCGCGACGAGGATGGTTTCAAGCAGGAACTAAAAACCGCGCAGCTCTGGACGACGCGCTATTTCGATGGCAAATCGAACGAGGCCATGCGGATGCTGGCAGGGCTGAAGAAGATTGCCGCATCCCCCGTCAGCATCGAATTGCCGGATGTCAGCCCGAGCCTGCAGGCGGTGCGCAATTACCGCCTGACGCACGAAAATTCGCCGGAACGCGGTCTTGCCAAAAAGACGGCGCGAGGGAACCCCTAGAAATCCGTTTTACGGGATGAAACGCAAGGAGCCGCGCAGTGAACGACGAGACATATCGGATAGATAGGCGAGGAGCGAACGAGCACGCGACGCCGCGATTCGCCCGCAAAACGGATTTACAGGGGTTCACGCGATGAAATACCTGCTCTGGATACTGCTGCTGTTCGCCGCTGCGGTTGCGCTGGTGACGGCTTCACATAATCCGGGTTATGTGCTGCTGGTGTATCCGCCGTACCGCATTGAGTTGTCGCTTACGTTATTCATTGCCTTATCCATGTTCGCGTTCATATCGGGCTACGGGCTGGTGCGCCTGACGATCGCCGCATTGCAACTGCCGACATATGTACGGAAATTCCGCCTGGAGCGCGCGCGGGGCAAGGCGCGCGAGCTGTTGGACGATGCGCTCGGCGCGTTTTTCGAAGGGCACTATGCGGCGGCAGAAAAAGCCTCCGCCCGAGCGATGGAGTTGGGCGACACCTCCGCTTTGCATCCCATTATCGCGGCGCGCTCCGCGCACGAATTGCGCGAATATGAAAAACGCGATGCCTATTTGTCCGCCGCTGAAGGTAAATCGGCGGGTGATGCCACCATGCGCCTGATGGCGACCGCCAAATTCATGCTCGACCAGCGCGATCCGCGCGGCGCGCTGCATGCCCTGCTGGAGTTGCGCGACAACGGCGTCAAGGGGCATCCGGGCGCGTTGTCGCTGGAACTGAAGGCGCAGCAACAAGCAGGTAACTGGGATGAGGTGTTGAACGTGCTTGACCAGTTGGAGAAGCGCGCAGTGATCGATATGACGGCGGCGGCGCAATTGCGCCAGCAGGCCTGGCTGGAGAAGATACGCCAGCAGGACGATTTAGCCGGGTTGACTGATTGCCTGAAAAAAATTCCCGCCGATTTCAAACGGCGCAGCACGATTGCCGCTACGGCCGCACGTGCGCTGATCCAATACGGCGGCAGCCCGCTTGCGCAACAATTGCTTTCCGATAGCCTAAATGCTCAATGGGACAGCGATCTGGTCGCGCTGTACGGAGATTGCCAGCTTGATGATGGAGTCGCGCAAATCGAACAGGCGGAGAAGTGGCTCAAACAACACAAGGACGATGCCGGGCTGCTGCTCGCGCTCGGCAAACTGTGTCTGCACCAGAAATTATGGGGCAAGGCGCAAAACTATCTGGATGCCAGCATCAGCGTATCGCCCAGCCACGCGGCCTACACCGCGTTAGGCCAGCTTGCCGAGCGGCTAGGCAAACCCGATGAGGCGTTCAAGTATTATCAGCGGGCGATGGAGCCGGTGAGCTAGAGGAGAGCGGACTTTCTTTGTGTCGCAGCCTTTGCAGTAAGTGCTTGCTGTTTTATCTGAGTGAAGCCAGCAGTTTTGATGCCTCCTGAAGATCGTGGGTGTCGAAACCCTCGGTGAACCAATTGTAGATTTCTTCCAGCATGTGCCGTGCCTCATCTTGCTTGCCTTGTTGCCGCCATAGCCGCGCCATGCTCATAGCCGCGCGCAACCCCATAGATTTTGCCTGTTGCTTGCGGCTGATGGCGAGTGCCTGATCAAAACAGGATTCGGCTTGCGCCGCGTTGGAGGGTGAAATTTCCAGCAGGCATACCCCCTTGAGCCGCTGAAGCTCGGCGGTGAAATGGTCATCTCCGGTGCTTGTCGCATCGGCCAATGCTTCCGCGAGCAGGCCGAGTGCCTCATTGTAAAGTTTCAGATGCACATAGATTTCAGCCAAGGGGGACAGGAACGTTACTTGCACTCCACAGACTGTTGCATGCATTCCTGATATGCCCGACTTGAGTTCAGCGATGCCTTTCTTCTTCTTTTCGTGCATGACAAGCGCCCAACCGTGTGTCACTTCACCCACAGACAGCCAAACGGGGAAGTCATGTTGTCGTGAGATAAAGATAGCCTCGGCCGATAGCGATAAGGTTTCCGCAGGTTTGTTTAACCAGCGATACAGCAGGGAAGAGAAACTGAGCGCGAACGCAAGGGTATGGGGATATATATGCTTTCGTGCCTTCTTGAGCATCTGTTCGCAAACCTGTTGCGCGCGACCCGGGAAACCGAGGAAATAAAGCGCATGAGACAGAATTATTTCGTAAATTACGGACAGATCATCGCCGAATTGTTCAATCAGCATCTGGCGCTGATCCGGTTGGTGAAGCGAAATCGCCTGTTCGGTGTGGATGCGCGTAGTTTCAAACTCGCCCAGCCAGAAAGCGGCATTGGCTACGGCATAGTGTGCCGCCTGTTTCCTCAGCGGGTCGTCATGTGCCATGCCCAATAGCTGTATTGCGGTTTCCAGAGCACCGATTTTAGTGGCTCCCGAATTTGTAATCGTGTTGAATACGAGCACCCATTTCGCATGGAACAATTCCTGGCTATCGCCTACCAGCCCACTCAAGGCGGAAATGCGTGCATTGGCCTGTGTGGCACCCTCTGAGCCGTAGCCCTTGACGGCATACAAAAGGGGGCAGAGGCTGACCAGTATTTTGAATTCCGTCCGATCTCTCTCTTGATTTTCAGGCAAAGCCATCAGGAGTTGCAAGCCGGAATTGAAATGCCCTATCGCTTCCAGATTGGCTGAATTCATGGCGGCGCGCTGACCGGCCTTGATCCAGTATTCGATAGCCTGTTGTGCCTCACCGCCAGCGGACAAGTGCTGTGCCAGCAGCTCGGGCCGGGTTGCCGCAACACTGGGGAAGTCGCTCTGCAGCGCTTGAGCGATGCGTCGATGCGCAGCCTGTCTGTCGGCCATAGCTTGGGATTGATAGGCCGTTTCCTGAATCAGGGCATGTTTGAATTGACAGGCTGTTTTGCTTATCTTCAATATCAATCCGGCATCCTGCAATATGCCCAGTGATGTCACCAGCACGGCGGGATCGCATGGGGAAATCTTGCGCAGCAAATCCAGATCGAACTCACGACCGAGGGTGGCAGCAAGCTGCGCGGTATATTTTGCTTCACCCATGTTATCCAAACGCGCCGCCAGAAGATCGTGCAGCGCTGTTGGAATGCTTGCCTGATTGTCCATCGTTGCAATTTTTGCCACTTCTTCGACAAACAGCGGCACCCCATCGGCGCGTTCCACGATGCGGCGGACTGTCGATACCGGAATCTCCTCGCTGATCGAAGCGACCATTTCCGCCACCTCGCTCTCGGCCAGAGGCGCAAGCGCCAACGATGATACAAGTGCTTCGTCCCATGGTGGAATAAACTCGGGCCGGGCAGTGAACACCGAGAGAATAGGCACGCTTTCTTTTTGTTCGACGAACAGGGTCAGCAACTCCAGCATGGAGGGATCGATCCAGTGCAAGTCTTCGACGATAAGCAATACGGGCTGCTGTGCAGCCAGTGCCCGCAGCAGACCAAGCAGGAGAGCGATAGTCTGCTCCTTCTGCTTTTGTGGCGACAAACCGGGGGCATGGCAATCTCCACCGAGAGGCAAGCAAAGCAGCTGGGCGAGCAAGGGGACGGCATGCTGCGCCGCTGCCGGGTAATGTATTTCAAAAAACTTCGCCAGCTTGTCGAACTTGGCCCCGGGCGTGTCACCGTGCGCGAAACCATAAAAAGTTTCGAGCATCGCGATGAGCGGATAAAACGGTGACTGGCTGAATTCCGGGAAGCAGCGCAACTCGCGTATCGCGTGCGGCTTGTCGGCCAGCCGCTCTTTCACTGTGTGCAGCAGGCGGGATTTGCCGATGCCTGCCTCGCCCTGAATCAGCACAGCATGGCACACACCTTGCGCAGCCTTTTGCCACGACCCCATCAATTCGGTGATTTCTGCTTTGCGCCCGGTGAAGGGCGTTAACTGCGCTGCCGCATCAAGACGGGTGTGCGCGCCACTTTCCCGCGCCACCTTGAATATTTCCACAGGCCGCGCAACGCCCGATAAGGATTGAACGCCCAGGCTGGTGCAATCGAAATACCCGGCCACAATGCCGCGTGTCTCCCGGCTGATCGCCACCTCGTTATACGCTACGCCATGACGCAACTGGATGGCGACACTGGAGGTCTTGCCGGCCGTGTCCGGCATGAGCAACTCGCCGCTGGTGATGATGAGCCCGGTATGCACACCCGCGCGAATCTCAATGCCATGAGCAGCTTCGCGTATGACGGCAAGGGCTGCCTGCACGGCACGGCGGGCGGCATCTTCACGCGCTTGCGGGTAGCCGAAATAAGCCAGCAAGCCGCCGCCATGCGCCTGCACGATATACCCAGAAAGCTGCCGGATAATTTCCATGCAACGGGGCTGCGGGATGCGTAGCAACGCCATCACCTCATCGGGATCGTCAGTTGCAGTGGGAGCTAATTCGCAGTACAGCACGGTTACCTGGCGCCGCTCTGTCGGGAGTTGCGGAATGGTTTGCAGCGGCAGCACCGGGACGATGGCGGGCGACCCGCGTCCTATTTCGCCGCTACGGATACGTTCGGCCAGATGCAGGGTCTCCTCGCCGGGCAATACACCCAGCTCTTTTTTTAGCAGGCGACAGCAGGCTTCGTACTGGCCGATGGCCGCGCTGCTCTGACCCTTTAGCGCGTATAAACGCATTGCCCGGCGATGACCTGCTTCGTTCCACGGTTCCATCTCCGTATAACGCAAGGCGAACGGTAGCGCCCTTCCGTAAGCACCAAACTGCTCGTGGCAATTCGACAAACGCTCCAACAAGACGAGGGCGTGGCGGCGCAGGAATTCGCGCTGTATCTGGAGCCAGTCCTCGAAATCGGAACAATCCGGCAGCGAGAATCCAGCCATGAATTCGCCGCGATAAAGCCCTGCCATGAGTTCCATTTGTGCGATGCAGGGGGTGCAGTAAGCCGGGGTGGGGGCGGTTATGCAAGATTGGGCGGTGGAGGTGAACTCCGCCACATCCAGCCATGAGCTTGTCCATGAATCCGGGAGGGTCAGCGTTACCGCATCCCGCTTTGCAGAGAGCAGTTGGCCTGCGCCACCCATGGCGGATTTTAAATTGAAGAGTGCCCGCCGCAGATTTTGGCGGCCTGCCAACTCCGGCATTTCAGGCCAGAGCAGATCAGCCAGGTATTCACGCCGCAAGGGAACCCCAGCCGACATTGCCAGAAGCGCCAGCAAACCGCGCAGCTTGGCATAGCCGACATTGAGAGAACCACCCGCCACACGGGCATCGAAGCACCCCAGCAGCGCAAGGCTCAATACCTTGCTTTCAGAACCGGCAAGCTGTTTTTTCCCCATAGCCGAATTATGGCGGCTTATGCGGCGTTCATGCAATGGACGTTTCATGGACGCTCGTTGAGTAGAAAGACACCGTTGCCTATATGAAACGAATAACCATGAAACGCCACTCATCGACGAATCGCATCTTCCGTTATGAATGAAAGACCAAGAAAATTTGGTAATTGGGCTAGCGCTTATCGTGAGGCCCAGCATTATGCACGCAGTGTCGCCAGCACGGGTTCGTGTTGTAAATAATGAACTCCGAAATGTTAGTGAGAAATAAACAAACGCACTCAAAGCATGCCTGTGCATCGCTGCTACCGTCTTTGGCCCGAGTAGCATGGTGCGCGCTTTTCTTAACAGCCATACCCGCTCTTGCCGAAGTTACTCCCGATGCCGGTCGCGTATTGCAAGAGTCACAGCAACTGGGGCAGCCCAAGCTTTCCGTTCCCGGCACATTACCGCCGATTCAGGCTCCGGCGCCCAGCCGGCCACCTCCGGCGGCGGCATCCCCATATGACGCCAGGGTCAACGTCACCCACTTTACCTTCTCCGGCAATAGCGCGTTAAGCCAAGAAACCCTGCAGGCCGCTGTCGCCCAATGGGCACAACGCCCGCTTAATTTCGGCGAACTCATGGAGGCGGTAGAAGCCGTCGAAGCGCGCTACAAGGAAGCGGGCTACTTCCTGGCTCAGGCATACCTGCCGCCACAAAAAATCAGGGACGGCGACATCGAGATATTGATCACCGAAGGCAAGCTGGGTGAAGCCCGTCTCGAAGGGGAAAGCCGGGTCAATCCCGATGTGGTATTCAAGTACCTCGACCGCATACCCAAAGGCCAAGCGGTTACCATGGCAAATGTCGAGCGCCAGATACTGCTCATCAATGAACTGGCCGGTGAACGTGCCGTGCTCGATCTTCAGGCCGGAGAGACGCCCGGCAGCACCGACATCGTCCTGGCCCAGACGATGGGAGCTCCGGTGATCGGGCGGCTGGATGTCAGCAACCACGGCAGCCCTTCCACCGGAGAAAAACGCGTAGGCATCAGCCTGATCGGCAACAGCCCCTGGAATCTTGGCGACCAACTGAGCGCTAACGTGATGGCCACAGAGACCGGCAACCTCTCCAGCTACAACTTGCGTTACGAATTGCCTGTAGGCGGGGACGGTTGGCGCCTCACTGCTGCCGCCTCGCTGGCCGAATACTCTTTGGGCGGTAATTTCGCCAGCCTGAACGCCAGCGGACAGGCCAAATCGATACGCATGGGTGCCGCCTATCCCTTCCTGCGCAGCCGGGCATCGAATCTCAATTTCCAGATCGTTGCGGATCATATCCAACTCAATGATCGCATCGCTAGCGTTGATTTGGACTTGGGCAAGCGCAGCCGTGGTTTGACCGCCACCCTGAGCGGCGACTGGCTGGATGAAGTTTGGGGTGGCGGCTCCAGCCGCATTGATTTGGCCTGGCGCCACGGCGTGTTATCACTTGGGCCAACCAGCGCGGCGCTTGACGCCTTTCCTGCCGGGCCGGGAACCGCAGGCGGCTTCAACAAGGCCAACCTGATGCTGATGCGCCAGCAGGCCATCCATCCGAAAGTTTCCCTGCAAATGCAACTCAATTACCAACTCGCCGACAAAAACCTCGATTCTTCCGAAAAACTCAGCCTGGGCGGTCCGCTCACCCTGCCCGGCTACGCCAACGGTGAAGCCAGCGGTGATTCGGGAGGCCAAGCCAAACTCAACTTGCGCTGGCAAATATACAACGATCTGGCCGTGGGCGTGTTCGCCGACTACGCCAGGTTACGCCTGGCCCATACACCGTTGTCCACCGCCGCCTCCAACCATAAGCGGCTCAGTGATTCTGGCGTCAATATTGACTGGAATGTTTTCGGTGGCTTGACTGCTTCGGCGATTCTGGCTTGGGCGGGCAAAGAGGCACCCAACCCGACGGACAACGACAGACCGAGGCTATGGTTCAGCATGGCCTATACGTGGTGAGAGAAATTGAATGAGATCATTGCAGAGGTGAGCCCATGAACCACATCTATCGTCTTGTCTGGAGCGAGATTGCCAACACCTGGGCGGCTGTCGCCGAAATCGCCAAGGGGCGCGGCAAGCGCAGCAGCACGGTCGGAGCCAGCCCCAAACCGGATGAAGCAACCGTAGGGTGGGCTATGCCCACCATGCCTGTCCTGAGCCTGTCGAAGCGATTATCGTTTACACAATCCTACGCACTTCTCCCACTTACTCTCGCGCTCGCCATCATCGGCGCACCCGCCCACGCCCTCGACGTGGGCGCGCTGCCCACCGGCGGGAGCGTCACCGCAGGCAGCGCGACCATCAGCCAGGTCGCCAATATCCTCATCGTCCAACAATCCAGCCAGCGTGCGGCAATCGACTGGAAAAGCTTCAACATCGGCGCTTCCGCTACGGTCAATTTCAACCAACCCAATGCGAATGCGGTGGCTTTGAATCGCATCGGCGGCAACAGCGCATCCGAGATATACGGCAAACTCAACGCCAACGGCCAGGTCTTCTTCAGCAACCCCAACGGGATGCTGTTCGCACGCGGGGCACAGGTCAATGTCGGCGGCATTCTCGCTACGACGATGAGCCTCGGCAACAGCGATTTCATGGCGGGCAATTACCGGCTCACCAACCCCGGCTCAGGCAGCATCCGCAACGAGGGAACCATCAATGCGCTGGGCAGTGTAGCGCTCATCGGCAACACCACACACAACGCCGGGAAAATCATCGCCACCACCGTCACGCTGGCGGCGGGCAACACCGTGGCTATTGATCTTACCGCCGACGGCCTCATCCGCGCCCGTGTCGAGGATGCCGCGCTCAAAGCGAGCATCGAGAACAGCGGCAGCATTGATGGCGCCCAGATCACGCTCACCGCCGGGCAGGCGAGGGAAACGCTGGATCGGGTCGTGAACAACAGCGGCATCATCCGCGCCATCGGGCTGACCATGAAAGGCGGCGAAATCCTGCTCGAAGGCGCCATCGTCGAAAACACCGGCAGCATCGTCGCCTCCGGCGCCAACGGCGGCGGGCAAATCAAGCTCATGGGCGACATGGCGGGTGGCATGGTCAAGGTTGGTGGCACGCTGGATGCCTCATCCTTGAACGGCAACGGCGGCTTCATCGAAACCAGTGCGGCGCATGTGCAAGTGGCGGATACCGCGCGCGTTACCACCCTTGCAGACAACGGCATAAATGGCATCTGGCTGATTGACCCGTTCGACTTCACCATCGCTGCCACTGGCGGTGACATGACCGGGACTGCCGTCAGCACGGCACTGTCAGGTGGAAATTTCAGCATCTTGAGTACCAGCGGTGGCACCGGAACATTGGGCGATGTCAACGTGAATGATGTGGTGACCTGGTCGGCCAACAAGCTCACCCTCAACGCGCAAAACAACATCAACATCAACGCCAACCTGAACGGCTCCGGCAGCGCAAGCCTCGCGCTGGAATATGGTCAAGCTTCGGCATGGGGCGGCGGTAACAACACTTACAACGTCAACGCCGCCGTCAACCTCCCCGCCGGAAATAATTTCAGCACCAAGCTGGGTTCGGCGGGCAGCCCCGCCAAAAACTACACCGTTATCACCAGCCTGGGTGCGGCGGGTAGCGTCACGGCTATGGATTTGCAAGGGATGAATGGCGGACTGGCCGCGAACTATGCGTTGGGCAGCAATATCGACGCGACGGCAACGTCAACTTGGAATTTTGTCAGCGGCACCACTTACGCGGGCTTTCTGCCTGTGGGCACATTCACCGGCAACTTTGACGGGCTCGGGCATACCCTTACATGGCTGACTATAAACAGGCCTGCCACAGATAATGTCGGTCTTTTCGGATATACGAATGGAACTATCCGCAATGTCGGGCTGGTTGGCGGCAGTATAACCGGCCGCAATCAGGTCGGCGGGCTGGCGGGGCTTAACGGTACTGGCACAATCACCAATTCCTACAGCACCGGCACTGTGACCGGCATCGGAACCACCGGCTATGTCGGCGGGCTGGTGGGCTATAACACAGCCACAGTTGTCAGTTCCTACAGCACAGGCACAGTCAGCAGCGGCAGCGGCAACTATGTCGGCGGGCTGGTGGGAGGGAACGCCTCCGGCAGCGCCGCAATCTACTATTCCTACAGCACCGGCACAGTGAGCGGTGCCAACAATGTCGGCGGGCTGTTAGGGAATAATGGCGGCGCAATCTACAGCTCCTACAGCACCGGCACAGTGAGCGGCAGCGCGTCAAATGTCGGCGGGCTGGTGGGTGGCAATACCGGCACAATCACCAACTCCTACAGCACGGGCGGTGTGACCGGTACCAGCAATGTCGGCGGGCTGGTGGGGATGAATGCAGGCGGCACGGTCAGCAACAATTTCTGGGATACCATAACATCAGGCTGGGCAACTTCCGCAGTCGGCACAGGTTTAACCACCACCGCAATGATGACGCAAGCAACCTATCCGCAAGCTGGTGGGCAATGGGACTTTACCAATAAATGGTACATGGTCGAAGGCAGCACCCGTCCCATCCTGCGCATGGAATACAGCACCACGATCAGCAACGCGCACCAGTTGCAGTTGATCGGTATGAATTTGGCCGCGAATTATACCTTGGCGAACGACCTTGACCTCGCCGCAGCCCTTGCCAATCCCAATGACATATGGGGTACAGCGAGTGTCGCCGGGGTCGGCGGTGCTACGCTGACGGTGGCTACGGGCATTACCAGCGGCTTTGCGCCGATCGGGGATGTCACCACTCAATTCACCGGCACGTTTAACGGGCTGAACCACACCATCAGCAATCTCGCTATCAATCGTCCGGCGGCTGGTTATGTAGGCTTGTTCGGCAACATAGCGACGGGCGGCACGGTGAGCAACCTGGGCTTGTTGACTAGCAATGTTATTGGGAGCGATTTTGTTGGTGCTTTAGCGGGTACGAACAACGGCAATATCAGCAACTCTTATGTCAGCGGCGGCACGGTTAATGGCGGAAACAGCGATGTCGGCGGCTTGGTGGGGTATAACAATGGCAGTATCAGCAACAGTTATTCCAGCGGCGTCACAGTGGGTAGTAATCGGTATGTCGGCGGCTTGGCAGGCGAAAATAGCGGCACCATTACGGATACCTATTCCAGCGGCGGCACGGTGAGTGGGACTTCGTATTTTGGTGGGCTGGTGGGTGCCAACTGGAACATAGTTGACACTTCCTACAGCACCAACGCCGTTGCTGCTGGCGGCAGCAATGGCGGCGGGTTGATTGGTTGGGAAGAAGGGTTCGCCAGCAACAACAACTACTGGGATGTTCAAGCATCCGGCCGTGCAACTAGCAGCGGACCTGAGACAGGGCTATCCACCGCCCAGATGACGGCGATGTCGAACTTCACTGCTGCGGGATGGGACATCGCCAACACCGGCGGCAGCGGTGCCGTGTGGCGCATCTATGAAGGCCATAGCGCGCCCTTGCTCACCAGCTTCTTGACACCCCTGACGCTTGCCGACGCGCCGGATGTGGCCGTGACGTACAACGGTATGGCGCAAAGCGGCGCAAGTAGCATGCCCGACATTGGTAATTTCTTTGGTGTAGCCGCCACGGGAACCAATGCGGGTTTTTATAATGGCTATTATTCCAACCAGCAAGGCTATGACCTCACTGGCGGAAACCTGACCATCAACCCCGTCGCCCTGAGCGCAATCAGCTTGAACGGCACGCGCGCCTACGACGGCACGACCAATGTAAATGCAAACATCTTCACGCTGAGCGGTCTGGTGAGCGGTCAAGACCTCACGCTCAGCGGCGTCGGCATCCTCGCCAACCCCAACGTCGGCGCCAACAAGCCGGTTACCCTGAACACCCTCGCGCTGGGCAATGGCACCAACGGCCTAGCCAGCAACTACACCTTCACCGGCGGCACGCAGGTCGCCACCATTACCCCGGCACCACTGACCGTCACCGCCAACGCCGCCGGCAAGACCTACGACGGCTTCGCCTACAGCGGCGGCAATGGCGTCAGCTACGTCGGCTTCGTCAATGGCGAGAACAGTTCCGTGCTTTCCGGTACGCTCGGCTACGGCGGCACGGCACAGGGCGCCGTCAACGCCGGCAGCTACGCCATTACGCCCACTGGCTTGACCGCGAACAACTATAGCCTAGCCTACATCGACGGTACGCTCACCATCACCGCAGTGCCGCCTCCGCCGGTCACGACTTCCACCACGACCACCACCGTCACCGACGCCATCGCCTCGATGATCCAGACCACCGTGCTGGCGCCGACCACGATGACCACCACGATGACCACCACGACGGCCCCATCCGGCACGACCGAGACGCAAACAACGGTTTCGACGACCAGCAGCGGTACCTCCACCACGACCACCACCGTCACCGACGCCATCGTCTCGATGATCCAGACCATCACCGTCGCCAATTTCGTGATACGGAGGCCCGTCGAGGAGATCATCCAAATCGACCGACCGATGGGCCAGGCACTGGTGTGCCGCAAAGGGGGATGACGATGAAACCGAACACCACCCATCTGTCCGCCCTTGCCGCCCTGTTGCTCCTGCTCGCCGCCCTTCCTGCCTGGGCCGACGGCACGCTCACCCACCTGTCCGGAGCAGTGTCGGTACAGAAGGTCGATGGCAGGGTTCTTCCCGGCGCGGCCGGGGTCAAAGTCAGCGTCGGCGACACGGTGATCACCGGTGCGGGAGGCTATGTCCGCGTGGAAATGACCGACGGCGGCGAGATGGTACTGCGCCCGGACTCACAACTCAGGGTGGAGAGCTACAAGTTCGTCGAGGCCAAACCGGTCGAAGACAACTTCATCTTCAGCATGCTGAAAGGCGGCCTGCGCACGGTGACCGGACTCATCGGCAAGCGCGGCAACCAGGATGCCTACGAACTCAAGACCCAGACCGCCACCATCGGCATCCGCGGCACCCGATATGACATTCGGGTCTGTCAGGGTAACTGCGGGGCGCTGAAGGATGGGACGTATCTGGCGGTGCGCTTCGGTGCGATGCAGGTCACCAATCCCCAAGGCCGCCTGACTGTGGCGGCGGGACAGGTGGTGTATGCGCCGGCCGGACTACGGCCGGTGCTGCTGCCGCGCGATCCGGGCATCGGCTTCACGCCGCCAACTGTGATTCCGAAGCTGGACGAGAAGAAAAAGCAAGCCGACCCCGCTGCCGCAAATACGCCGAATCAGCCAAGGCCTGCAACAAACGGGGCCGGACCAGCCAACCAGGCGACACTCGTCGTCGTCGAGAAAGCAGGGATCTTGTCTTCGTCGCAGCAGCGCGCAACAACAGCGTCCACTGCGCCAACTCAGGGGACGCCAGCACCGGACGATTCTGGAAATTCGACAATACGGAGCAATAACGTAGCGCCAATACTTCAAACAGAACCTGGAGCAAGTTGTTACATTCAGTGAGTTAAAGCGGACTGTTTAATCTGCGGACAAATGCCTTTTAGTCTTTCAAGAATATGAGTGAAATAGTCCCATGAAATATGAAACTCTTTCGCGCGGAGAGGAAAATGAGCATGGTATCGTTTCGGCCAAAGAAATTGTATCGGTATTGAAACATATTGTCGAAAATGCAACTCGCGTTGCGCTTTATTACGTTGATGGCAGTTACTTTATCCTGACCACGCTGCTGGGAGTCAGCGACAAAGGTTTATGGTTGGAGCAGGCCGCAAATGGCCTCGACAATCAACGTATTCTCGAAAGCGGCAACTTGTTGCTTGTCAGCACTCATTTGGAGGTCAAGGTGCAGTTTGCCGCCAATCAGATACGCGGCATGGAGTATCAGGGTTATGCCGCCTTTCATCTGCCATTGCCCAAAACTATTTACCGGTTGCAGCGAAGGGAAAGTTTTCGGCTCGATATTCCATCCGCAAAACCTTTGTGCTGCATCATTCCGGCAGGCGAACCAAAGTCTGGACAGTCGTGCGAAGTGAACCTGATGGATATCAGCGCAGGAGGCATGAAACTGACCTACGCAGAGGGTGAGGCCGAACTTGTGCAGGGGAAAACTTATGAAAATTGCCAAATCAAATTGCACGACATGGGCACAATCAGTGTCACGATAATAGTGAGGAGCCTGTTTTCATTACCTACCAAATCCGGGCAGGCGGTCAAGCGTGCAGGATGCCAGTTCATCAATCTCAGCGGCTCGGCCAATATTTTGTTGCAGCGCTATATAAACAGCATGCAGCGGCTGAAAAACAGCTTTTGAGAACCCTCAAATCTCCAGCGCCGCCAATAGCTCTTTTCATCCACGAAAAACACGAAAGTCACAAAATAAATCAATTTGTTACTCAGCCTTGGCTACTCACCGATCAGGTGATGCTGCTAACATTTGCATACATTTGAATCTGTTTGTATTTTTTCGTGCCTTTCGTGGACAACTGATTTTTCTAGGTTTATCCAAGGCGTCATAACCGCTTGGTGGTTTTCTCGGCCAGCACCTGCATCAGGTAGTCACCATAGCCGCTCTTCAGCAACGGCACTGCAAGCTTTTCCAGTTGTGCGGCATCGATGAATCCCTCGCGGTAGGCTATTTCTTCAGGGCAGGCAATTTTCAACCCTTGGCGACGTTCGACGGTCTGTATGAACTGGCTGGCTTCGAGCAGCGATTCATGCGTGCCGGTATCCAGCCATGCATAGCCGCGCCCCATCATTTCGACGGCTAATTTGCCGCGCTCCAGATAGATGCGGTTGACATCGGTGATTTCCAGCTCGCCGCGCGGAGAGGGCTGGAGATTGGCGGCAATATCCACTACCGAATTATCGTAAAAATACAGGCCGGTGACGGCATAGTTTGACTTTGGCTTTGCAGGTTTTTCTTCCAGAGAAATGGCGTGCCCGTTGTCATCGAATTCCACTACCCCATAACGCTCCGGGTCGCGCACATGATAAGCAAAAATCGACGCCCCTTGATCGCGGCTGGCGGCGTTCTGCAATTGCCGATGGAAGGAATGCCCATAAAAAATATTGTCACCCAGCACCAGCGCGGAAGGGTGGTTGCCGATGAATTCACGGCCGATGATAAACGCCTGCGCCAAGCCATCCGGCGAAGGTTGTACGGCATATTGCAGATTCAGTCCCCATGCGCTGCCGTCGCCCAGCAACTGCTCGAAACGCGGCGTGTCCTGCGGCGTAGAAATGATCAGGATATCGCGTATCCCCGCCAGCATCAGCGTCGACAGCGGATAGTAGATCATCGGTTTATCGTAGATCGGCAGGAGCTGTTTGGATACCGCCAAAGTGACGGGGTGCAGGCGGGTGCCGGAGCCACCTGCGAGGATGATACCTTTGCGTTGGGTCATGGTTGTTTATCCAGGATTTCTGTGAGCATATGCGTCACGCCATTTTGCCACACCGGTAAGGTCAAGCCAAAGGTGCTTTGCAGCTTCGCAGTATCCAAGCGCGAGTTGAGCGGACGGCAAGCTGGTAAAGAGAAATCACTGCTGGGCGCTGCCTGTATGGCATCGGGTGTGGTTTTGAGCGGCACACCTGCGCGTCTTGCGAAATCGATAACGAAACTGGCATAGCCGTACCATGAGGTTTCGCCCGCAGCAGCCAGGTGATACAGGCCTGACAGTTCCGGTCGCGCGGCGCGGATGGCGTGGGCGGTAACGTCGGCCAGCAGGTCCGCACCGGTGGGCGCACCGACCTGGTCGTTGACGACTGCAAGGCTGTCGCGCTCCTGCGCCAGCCGCAGCATGGTCTTGGCGAAGTTGCCGCCGCGCGTGCCATACACCCAACTGGTGCGGAAAATGAGGTGTTTGCAGCCAGATTGCCGGATGAGTTGCTCGCCTTCCAGCTTGGTTTTGCCATACACGCTGAGCGGTGCGGTAGCATCTGTCTCACGCCAGGGCTGGTTGCCACTGCCGTCGAACACATAGTCGGTGGAGTAATGAATCAGCCAGGCGTTGCCGCGTTTGGCTTCCTGCGCCAGCACACCGGGCGCCAGTGCGTTGATAGTACGCGCCAACTCTGGCTCGCTCTCCGCCTTGTCCACCGCCGTATGGGCGGCAGCATTGACGATCACATCCGGTGCCACGGCGCGGATCGTCTGAATGAGGCCATCTGGATCGGTGAAATCTCCGCACAACTCGCGGCTGTCGGCATCCAGCGCGACCAGCTCACCGAGCGGTGCAAGACTGCGTTGCAATTCCCATCCTACCTGGCCGTTTTTGCCAAACAGGAGGATTCTCATCAACCCCGCCCCGCGTAGTTTTTCTCAACCCATTGCCGGTAGTTCCCGGACTGCACGTTATTCACCCAGCCCTGATTGTCGAGATACCATTGCACGGTCTTGCGGATACCGGTCTCGAAAGTCTCGGTTGGTTTCCAGCCCAGTTCACGCTCAATCTTGCGCGCATCGATCGCATAGCGGCGGTCATGGCCGGGGCGGTCGGCAACAAAGGAAATCTGTTCACGGTATGACTGGCTGTCCTTGCGCGGGCGCAGTTCGTCGAGCAAGGTGCAGATGATATGCACGATATCGAGGTTGGCTTTTTCGTTCCAGCCGCCCACGTTGTAAACCTCGCCCGGCCTGCCTTTTTCCAGCACACAGCGGATCGCGCTGCAATGATCTTTGACATACAGCCAGTCGCGGATTTGCTGCCCGTCGCCATACACCGGCAGCGGTTTTTCCGCGAGGGCATTGACGATCATCAATGGGATGAGTTTCTCGGGAAAGTGATACGGGCCATAGTTGTTGGAGCAGTTGGTGGTCAGCACCGGCAACCCATAGGTGTGATGGTAGGCGCGCACCAGATGGTCGCTGGCGGCCTTGCTGGCGGAATACGGGCTGTTCGGCTCGTAACGGTGCGTTTCGCCGAAAGCGGGATCGCCTTTGGCAAGCGAGCCATACACTTCATCGGTGGAAACATGCAGGAAGCGGAAGCTATCTTGAATGACACCCTCTCTTGCAGAGCGTGTTCCGGACTGCATTCCGGAACCGCTTGAAGGGCACGGAGCATGCTCCGTGAATTCCCCTTCTCGCCCCCCAGCCCCTCTCCCGCCCGCGGGAGAGGGGAGGTTTTGCCAATAGGCGCGCACTGCCTCCAGCAAATGAAAGGTGCCGACGATGTTGGTCTGGATGAAATCCTCCGGGCCGTGGATGGAACGGTCCACATGGCTTTCCGCCGCAAAATTGATGACGGCGCGCGGGCGGTGTTGTTTCAGCAACTGCCCCACCAATTCCGCATCGCCGATATCGCCGCGCACAAAAATATGGCGCGGATCGTCCTTGAGGGACGCAAGGCTTTCCAGATTGCCCGCGTAGGTCAGCTTGTCCAGACCAACAACGGTTTCGTCATGCTGCGCAAGCCAGTCCAGGACAAAGTTTGCGCCGATGAAGCCTGCACTGCCGGTTATCAGGATCATATTTTTACCGTGCCGAAAGAGGCGTATCTGTTCAGAAAGAGGCGCGATTATATTTGATGCGCATGAGCATTCATATAAGCCGTCCGGTATGGCGGATCAGGAAGGCGCATAAATTACAAAGCCGGCTTGCGCCGGCTTTGTTGTCATCGCATCCTTAAAAATGCTAATGCGCCGCTTTTGCCGCCGGTGCGGGCATATTGCGCAGCTTGGCCGGATCGGTCTCGCCGTTGATGTTGATGATGTTGAGCTTGCCTGCGCCTTGCTTCATGTCGTCGGCAAAGTCATACACCGCGCCAACTACCAGCAACTCGCCTTTTTTAACCTTGTCCGCCCATTCCTTGAGTGCGGCGGCAACCTGGTTATTGACGTTGGTCTTCACGCCGTCGATATTGGCGCTGCCCTTGGTGATATTGATGGTATCCAGCTCCTTCTTGATCGGCTCTTCCAGCGTCGAGTAATCGCCACCGGCAGCCTTGATCGCGCCGCAGGAAGAATGGCCGATAACCAGCAGCAGCGAAGAAGCCAGATGGTTCACGCCGTATTGCACGGAACCCTTGGAGGTAGCCATCTGGTTGCCGATATTGCGCACCATGAACAGGTCGCCCTCGGGCGTCTTGTCGAGCATGTTGGTATGAACGCGCGAGTCAGAGCAAGTCACGACGGTGGCACGCGGTGTCTGTCCCTTGGACAGTTCCTTGAAAAAAGCGGTGCCCTTGGTTGCGGCATAGGCGGTCTGGTCGGCCTGAATTTCCTTGATAAAGGCTTGTGCTACGGCAGCATCGCCGTGAGCATGGTCGCTGCTGGCATGGGCAGCCATGGGCATAGCGAATGCGGCGGCGGCCAGCAAGGCCGCGAATTGCTTCTTGAACATGTTTTCTCCCTGAGTTGGTTTGGTGGCGTGCTGTTAAGGGAGCCTCTAAAAATTCAGAGTTCGCCCAAATGCAAGGCGCGTAAAAAATTTCGCCGCGTCGCATATGTTTGATATGTAAGCAAGAAATTTTTTACGCAACGCAACAGTTGGGATGAAATATGGATTTTTAGAGGCTCCCTTAAGACAGCAGGGCAAAATCTAACAGACAATCGGGCCGATGCGCAACTCTTAAATTCACAACAAATGCATCGTGACGTATCCATAGAATAACCGCTGGCGGACGTCGCGGCCTTTTCGCCCGACATGGTAGAATTCGCATCTTTCCCGTTTTCAATATTTCAGGAATAAACGCCATGTTCTCCAGACAAAACACCATCGCCCATGCCGACCCGGAACTGTGGGACGTGATCCAGAACGAAAACCGCCGCCAGGAAGACCATATCGAGCTGATCGCCTCGGAAAATTACGCCAGCCCGGCGGTGATGGAAGCGCAGGGCAGCCAATTGACCAACAAGTATGCCGAGGGCTATCCCGGCAAGCGTTATTACGGCGGCTGCGAATATGTGGACGTGGCCGAGCAACTGGCGATCGACCGCTTGAAGGCGCTGTTTGGCGCGGAGTACGCCAACGTGCAGCCGAATTCCGGTTCGCAGGCCAATCAGGCGGTATATATGTCGGTGCTGAAACCCGGCGACACGATACTCGGCCTGTCGCTGGCGCATGGCGGGCATTTGACGCACGGCGCGTCGGTCAATGCCAGCGGCAAGCTGTATAACGCCATCCAGTATGGCCTGGATAAAAACGAGGAAATTGACTACGACCAGGTACAGGCATTGGCGACGGCGCATAAGCCAAAGATGATCGTGGCAGGCGCTTCGGCCTACGCCCTGGTGATCGACTGGAAGCGTTTTCGCGCGATTGCCGACAGCGTCGGCGCGTATCTGTTCGTGGACATGGCGCACTATGCCGGGTTGATCGCGGCGGGCGTGTACCCCAGCCCGGTCGGTATCGCGGATTTCGTCACCAGCACCACCCACAAAACCATGCGCGGCCCGCGCGGCGGCTTTATTCTCGCCAAGGCGGAATTTGAAAAAGTGCTGAACTCGGCGATCTTCCCCGGCATTCAGGGCGGCCCGCTGATGCACGTGATCGCCGCCAAGGCAGTCGCGTTCAAGGAAGCGGCCAGTAAGGAATTCAAGGCCTACCAGAAGCAGGTGGTGGACAATGCGCGCGTGATGGCGATGGTGCTGCACGAGCGCGGCCTGCGCATCGTCTCCGGGCGCACCGACAGCCATTTGTTCCTGGTGGATTTGCAGGCCAAAAACATCACCGGCAAGGATGCCGAAGCCGCGCTGGGACGCGCGCATATCACGGTGAACAAGAACGCCATTCCCAACGACCCGCAGAAACCGTTCGTGACCAGCGGCATCCGCATCGGCAGCCCGGCGATGACCACGCGCGGCTTCAAGGAACTGGAAGCGGAAAAACTCGCGCATCTGATCGCCGACGTGCTGGACGCGCCGAATGACGATGCGGTGATCGCGCGCGTGATCGGCGAAGTGAAAAAACTGACCATGCAGTTTCCGGTCTACGGGGTTTGAGCAAGATGTAATGATTACACATGCGAGGGGTTAAACCGTTCATATTTTTGCTTGGCCTCTTCGGTCTATATGTCGGTGTGCGTTATTTGCTCGGGTACGAATCAGTTCAACCAGCAACAGGACACACGTGTAGAGCAATCTGTGGTTTAGGTTTGTTGATGCAGTCAGTTTTTGGTGACATGGTTGCCAAGCTGGTTACCGGATCGCTTTGGATGTGTTTAGGATCTTTGCTGATGTATTTGGGAGTAAAGATAGATGCTCGGTCAGAATCAGCTTTAGGTTGGAGTGGTTGGTCAATTCAGCAATATTTTCGAGAGGTTGTGCATAACTACCCCGATGGGATATTGCTCCTTCGCTCATCACAATTAAACCTTGCAGTAGGAGCTTCTATTGCGATTTGGTTGTTTATTAACCCTGCTGATGAGACCGTTGCATGGGTGCATTCTGTTGCATTCTTAAGTGTGCCAATTATTGGCTTTATATGGTTTGTTCGGTCACATGTGGTTGCCAGCCAGACAATTGATTGGATGCAACGTATGGATTGGTTAACGCAACTTGTTTTGGCGCTTTTCCCTTGGTATATACTGCTAAGCACTTAATTAGCATAATAAAAATTATAAATTCCGTAAAGGCGGTGATATTCAGATGGTAGGTGCCGTGTGCAAGTTTTTGATACGCAGAACCACGAGATATAGCGGGAAGTGGGCTGCATAATTATGTTCTCCGCACAAGACAGCCTATGGATGGCGCAGGCGCTCCGGCTGGCGGAGCGCGGCCTGTACACCACCAGCCCTAACCCGCGCGTCGGCTGCATGCTGGTGCGCGAGGGCAGCGTCGTTGGCGAAGGCTGGCACGAATGCGCCGGTGAACCCCATGCGGAAGTGCATGCGCTGCAAGCAGCCGGTGAGGCGGCACACGGCGCAACCGCCTATGTGACGCTGGAGCCATGCAGCCATCATGGCCGCACCCCGCCCTGCGCGGATGCGTTGGTCCAGGCCGGAGTGGCGCGCGTGGTGGTGGCGGTGCAAGACCCCAATCCGCAGGTAGCCGGGCAAGGTATCGAAAAATTGCGTGCGGCAGGCATCGAAGTGGAATGCGGCCTGATGGAAGCGGCGGCGCGCGAATTGAATATCGGTTTTTTTGCGCGCATGACACGCGGTATGCCGTGGGTAAGAAGCAAGATCGCCATGAGCCTGGACGGGCGTACCGCGCTCAACAACGGCGAAAGCAAGTGGATTACCGGCGACGCGGCGCGGCAGAATGTGCAGCATTGGCGCGCGCGCTCTTGCGTTGTGTTGACCGGTATCGGCACCGTGCTGGCGGATGATCCGCAACTCAATGTGCGCGGTATCGAGACGTCGCGCCAGCCGCTACGCGCGGTGGTGGATAGCCGCTTGCAAATGCCGTCGAGCGCACGCCTGCTGCAACAACACCCCTCTCCCTCCGGGGGAGGGGCTGGGGGTGGGGGGGAATCAGGAGGCGGTAGCGTCCTGATTTACACCGCCATGCAAGATGCGCAGAAAATTGCCGCATTGGAGCAAGCAGGAGCGCGAGTCGTGGTGCTGCCGGATGCGAGCGGCCAGGTGGATACAGCAGCAGTGCTGCACGACCTCGCCGCACAGGGCTGCAACGAAGTGCTGGTGGAAGCGGGCAGCAAATTGAATGGGGCCTTGTTGAAGGCCGGGCTGGTGGATGAGCTGGTGCTGTATCTTGCGCCGCAGTTGCTCGGCGACATGGCGCGCGGCATGGCGCAATTGGGTGAGCTAGCCAGTTTGGAACAGCGCATCGAACTGGAATGGAAAGATGTGCGTCACGTCGGCAAGGATTTGCGCATCGTGGCGCGGGTAAAAAAAGGATAAATATGTTCAGCGGAATCATCGCAGATATAGGCACCATCACAAACGCGGAAGACCGCAGCGGCGGCCTGTGTCTCTCGGTTTCAACCAGGGCGCTCGGCATGGACGACGTGCAGCTCGGCGACAGCATCGCGGTGAACGGCGTGTGCCTCACCGTTGTGGAGAAGAAAGGCGATATATTTACAGTGGATGTTTCGCGCGAGACCTTGAATTGCACTGTCGGGTTGGAAGCGCAGAACGCGCGCGTCAACCTGGAAAAGGCGCTACGCTTGGCAGACCAGTTGGGCGGGCATCTGGTCAGCGGCCATGTGGATGGCGTGGGCGATGTGGTTGCATTCACCGATATCGGCGAGAGCTGGAAACTCGTGGTGCGCGCGCCGCAGGCGCTGGCAAAATATATCGCGGTAAAAGGCTCCATCACCATCAACGGCGTGAGCCTCACCGTAAATGAAGTGGATGGCGCGGTGTTCAGCGTCAACCTGATTCCGCATACGCTGGCGGTAACTACGCTCTCCGAATTACGCGCGGGGGCGCAAGTGAACCTTGAAATTGATTTGATTGCGCGCTATGTCGAGCGCATGATGCAGGCTGAGAGGAATGGATTGAAATGACCGATATAGCACCGATACACGACATCATTGCCGAAATCCGCGCCGGGCGGATGGTGGTGCTGGTGGATGAAGAAGAGCGCGAGAACGAAGGCGACCTGGTGTTCGCCGCCGAGTTTGTCACGCCGGAAAAAATTAATTTCATGGCCAAGCACGGGCGCGGGCTGATCTGCCTGACGTTGACCGAGGCGCATTGCAAGCAGCTTAGCCTGCCGCTGATGGTGCGCGACAACGGCTCGCCACTGGGCACTAATTTCACGGTTTCGATAGAAGCTGCAACGGGCGTGACCACCGGCATTTCCGCCGCCGACCGCGCGCGCACTATTCGGGCGGCGGCTGACAAGAACGCCAAGCCTGCCGACATCGTGCAACCCGGCCATATCTTCCCGTTGCGCGCGCAGAACGGCGGCGTGCTGGTGCGCGCCGGGCACACCGAAGCGGGTTGCGACCTGGCGCAACTGGCCGATTTGACGCCTGCTGCGGTGATCTGCGAAATCCTCAAGGACGACGGCGAGATGGCGCGCCTGCCCGACCTGATCGAGTTCGCCAAATTGCACGGCCTGAAAATCGGCACTATCGCCAGCCTGATCGAGTACCGCAGCCATAACGAAAAGCTGGTCGAGCGCGTGGCGCACCGTAGCGTGCAGACGGCTTACGGCGAGATGGATTTGTTTACCTATGTGGACAAGACCACGCAACGCGCCCATCTGGCGCTGTGCAAGGGCAAGATTCGCGCCGATGTTGAAACCCTGGTACGTGTGCATGAACCGCTGTCGGTGATGGATTTCCTGGAACAGGTCGACTATTCGCATTCCACCAGCGTGCACGACGCGCTGAATAAAATCAGCCAGTCGCCGTGCGGCGTGCTGGTGTTGATGCACCACGGCGAAACTTCGCAGGATTTGCTGACGCGCGCCGCAGCAACGCAGGAGGCGCACCCGGTGTTGCGCTGGGATCCGCGCAGTTACGGTATCGGCGCGCAAATACTGCGCGACCTCGGCGTGGGCAAGATGTGCCTGCTGGGCACACCGCGCAAACTGCCGAGCATGACCGGCTTCGGTCTTGAAGTGGTGGGTTATTGTCAGGCCAAGGAAAATAAATGAAAGAAATCGAAAAAAACCTGAACGGTTCCGGGCTGCGTATCGGTATCGTGCAAAGCCGTTTTAATCCTGAGGTATGCGAAGGCTTGCTCGGCGAATGCCGCGCAAGGCTGATACAGCAGGGCGTGGCTGAAGATGACATCACACTGGCCACGGTGCCGGGCGCGCTGGAAATCCCGCTGGTGCTGCTGTATATGGCGGAAAGCGAGAAATTTGACGCGCTGATCGCGCTGGGTGCGGTGATACGCGGCGATACCTATCATTTCGAAGTGGTATCGAACGAGTCGGCGCGCTGCGTGAATGAAGTCCAATTGTCATGCGGTGTGCCGGTGGCCAACGCGATTCTCACCACCGATACCGATGAGCAGGCCATCGCGCGCATGCATGTAAAGGGTGGAGAGGCCGCGCTGGTGGCGATCGAGATGGCCAACCTGCTGCGTGACCTGGGATGAGCAATCCTGGCTTGAGCAACCTGGCCGCCGATCAGGAAATAAAAAAAACGTCGAATAAAAGCCCGCGCCATCGCGCGCGCGAACTTGCGCTGCAGGGAGTCTATCAATGGCGTGTCACGGCGGGCGACGCTGCGCAAATAGAAAAACAGATTCATGCCGAAAAGAATCTCGGTCGCTACGACAAGGAATTATTCTCCAAATTGCTGCGCGGCACGTTGGGTAGTCATGCCGAACTTGAAACACTGCTCGCTACGCATCTCGACAGAACGCTTGCAGAACTCAGCCCGGTGGAGTTTGCTGTATTGATGCTGGGGGCATTTGAATTGTCGCAGCACCCCGAGGTGCCCTACAAAGTCGTCATCAACGAGGCGGTCGAACTGGCCAAAACTTTTGGCGGCACCGACGGCCACAAATACGTCAACGGCGTGCTCGACAAGCTGGCGATGCAGGTACGCGCGGCGGAAGTGGCGGCGAAGTAACTTTCAAAACTTTATCCGCAGATTTAACAGATTAAAGCCGTAGGATGGGTTGAGCGCAGCGATACCCATCAATTTGTTAACGTAAAACGATGGGTATCGCTGCGCTCAACCCATCCTACAAACCATGTCCGAATTTGACCTGATCCGTCGCTATTTCACCCGCGCCACTCCCGGTGCACTGCTTGGCGTGGGCGACGATGCCGCGCTGCTGCAAGCGAGTGCGGGCAATGTGCTGGCGGTGTCCAGCGACATGCTGGTATGCGGCACGCATTTTCTTCCCAATGCCGACCCGTTCATGCTGGGGCACAAGACCCTCGCGGTAAACCTGTCCGATATGGCGGCAATGGGCGCCGCGCCGCGCTGGGCAACGCTGGCCATCGCGTTGCCCTTCGTTCAAGGCAAAGAAACAAGCCATGAATGCCCCCACCCTAACCCTCTGGATGAAACAACTAGCCATTCGACTAGGCTGCAAACGACCGCAGCCAAGTCGCTGGTTACCCCGGCGGGAGAGGGGACAAACGAATCGCTACGCGAACTTATGTTTACTGTGGATGAGGCATGGCTGGCGCAATTCAGTGCGGGATTTTTTGCCTTGGCACAGCAGCATGGCGTGGAATTGGTCGGTGGCGACACCACGCGCGGGCCGCTTAATCTATGCGTGACCATCTTCGGCGAAGTACCCGCGCAACAGGCGTTGCGCCGTAGCGGCGCGCAAGTTGGCGATGAAATCTGGGTGTCTGGTTGTCTGGGCGATGCGGCGCTGGCGCTCGCGCATCTGCAAGGCCGTATCCTGCTGAACGCAACAGAGTTCGCCGCTTGCACTGCCGCATTGCATCAACCGCAGCCGCGCGTGGCGCTGGGGCTGGTATTGCGCGGCATCGCCAACAGCGCGATTGATATTTCCGACGGCCTGCTCGCCGATCTTGGACATATTCTCGAAGCCTCGCAGGTGGGGGCGGAGATTGAGTTCGATGCGTTGCCGGTTTCGGCTGTGTTGCGTGAGCGCCTAACCCCCCTCAATCCCCCCTTGTCAGGGGGGAAGCCTAACTCCTCCCCTGATAAAACAACTAGCCATTCGACTAGGCCATCAAAAGACGATGACCAAGTCGCTGGTTATGACAAGGGGAGGCCGGGAGGGGTTGAGTTGCTTAAACAATGCATCCTGTGCGGTGGCGACGATTACGAATTGTGCTTCACCGCACCGGCTGCGCGCCATGCTGAACTGTTGAATATCGCAGCAAGGCTTGATCTGCCGCTGGCCTGTATCGGGAAAGTTGTTGCGGGGCGCGGCTGTATCGTGCACGATGCGTCGGGTAATCCACTCAACATCGAGGCTTGCGGTTATGACCACTTCCGGTGAATTGCTCGTCAAACCGAGCTTGCAGTTTGTGCTGAGCCACCCGGCGCATCTGCTGTCGTTCGGTTTCGGCAGCGGTTTGGCGCGCAAGGCGCCCGGCACGTTCGGCACCTTGGCCGCCTTCCCGATCTACTGGTATCTCGCGCCGCGCCTCACGGATGCGATGTTCCTGCTCATGCTGGCTGGCGCATTCGCCGTCGGCGTGTGGGCGTGCGGCATTACCGGCAAAGTGCTGGGCGTGGCCGATTATGGCGGCATCGTGTGGGACGAGATCGTCGCTTTCATGCTGGTATTGTTCTTCACCCCGCCGGGTCTGGATTGGTCGCTGCTGGCCTTCGGGCTGTTCCGTTTTTTCGATATTGCCAAACCGTCGCCGATCCGCTATTTCGACAGCAACTGGCACGGCGGGCTGGGCGTGATGTTTGACGACCTGCTGGCCGCAGGTTATGCGTTGCTGTGCCTGGCTATCGTAAAAAGCATTCTTTCATGAATATCCTGCGCTCCCTGATTTATCTGGCGTTGCTCGGTACAAGCAGCGCAACTCATGGGGCAGAATTTACCGCCAAGGTGATCGCGGTGCTGGATGGCGACACGGTGATGGTGCAGCGCAAGAGCGGACTGGTAAAAATTCGGCTGAATGAAATCGACGCGCCGGAAAAAGCGCAAACCTTCGGCGAAACGTCCAAGCGTTCGCTGTCCGAGATGGTGCTGGGCAAACAGGTAAAAATATCCAGTCAAGCCATGGATCAATACGGGCGCATGGTCGCGCATCTCGACCTGAACGGCATGGATGTGAATGCCGAGCAAATCCGCCGTGGCATGGCATGGGAATATTCGCATTTTCACGGCAACAAGGCATTGGTCGCGTTGCAGGAGGAAGCCAAACAAGTTCCGCGCGGTTTGTGGGCGTTGAGCGATCCGATGCCTCCGTGGGAGTGGCGTAAATTGCATCCCAATGTGGACGGCAAGCCTCCTGTTGCATCAGCAGCCATAACGGGTAACGCAAATTTGCCCGGCTGTGGCAGCAAGAAGCGTTGTTCGGAAATGACCTCTTGTGAAGAAGCGAGACATTACCTGACACAGTGCGGCATCAAGACGCTGGACGGCAATGGTGACGGAGTACCGTGCGACAATTTATGCGGCAGCAGGAAGTGAGCGAGCGCTGATTTTAGTATGTTGACCTGTTGGATCCGCAGCCAATAGTGGTCATTAGGCACTGGTATTCGAATATTTCCGGATTGTGCTCCTGCGGCACCTTGGCAATGCACATTCCAGCATGCCCTCCTTATGCACTCTCAGCAAATTCATATAGTTTGTCAGATAAACACTTACGCCGAATTATCTAGATATTTCGGCATATTGCAAGGACTGATAGTGGTTGATAGAGTCATAAATCAAAACTCATTACTCCGTTGCAAGCAGGCGGAGGTGGTCGGTTCTCGGGAGCTGCAGCCATGAATGAACACCACGATTTAGGTAGTCAGGAAGTGCCTACGCCGTGCCTGTGGTATGCGCAAGCCATGGAACAATTGGTGGAGGTCGTGCAGTTACTTTCCCTTGCCCGCGATCTGCCGACGGTAATGGATATTGTCCGGCATGCGGCACGTAAATTGACCGGTGCCGATGGAGCAACGTTCGTGCTGCGCGATAACGGCAAGTGTTTCTATGCCGAGGAAGATGCCATCAGCCCGCTCTGGAAGGGACAGCGTTTTCCGATGAGCGCCTGCATCAGCGGCTGGGCAATGATCAACCGGCAGCCGGCGGTGATCGAGGATATTTATGCCGACCCACGCATTCCGGCCGATGCCTACCGTCCAACTTTTGTGCGCAGTCTCGCCATGGTACCGATCCGCACCATCGACCCGGTCGGTGCGATTGGCAATTACTGGGCCACGCAACATCTTCCGACTCCGGAGCAGGTCAAGGTGTTGCAGGCGCTCGCGGATACCACGGCCGTGGCCATGGAGAATGTCCGCGTCTATGAGGAGCTCGAGCAACGGGTGCAACAGCGCACCTCGGAACTACAGTCCATACTCGATAACGTACAGGTTGGAATCGTGTTTTCGGTGGATGGCCGCATCGTTCGCGCCAACCCCAAGTCATCTGAAATATTCAGGTGCGCATCGCCGGATGCCATGATTACCACGCCGCTGCAAACTCTGCTGAGTACTGCGGATACCAGCCTGTCGTTGATCGATATAGCCAAGGAGCGCTTGGCCGAGGACGGGGTGTTCAGCGTCGAGTCGCGGATGTTGCGCCAGGACGGAGAGGAATTCTGGAGCCATCTGATAGCCAAATCGCTCGATACGAACAGCCAGCCGGGCAGCGAAATATGGGTGATCAACGATGTCAGCGAAGCGAAAGCAAAAGAACAGGCGCTCAACGAACTGAAAATAGCCGCCGAAAACGCCAATAGTGCAAAAGACTCGTTCCTTGCCACCATGAGCCATGAGATTCGCACCCCGCTTACCGGTATGCTCGGGATGCTGGAGCTGCTTTCGTTGACCGATCTTGATAACGAGCAACGGGATACATTGGATGCGGCCTGGGATTCCGGCAGAGGGCTGTTGCGTATCGTCAGCGATATCCTCGACTGGTCGAAAATCGAAGAGGGGAAACTTGAGTTGTCCCCTCACCCCGTTTCGATCACGCAGATGCTGCAAGATGTCGTCAATACCTACTCGCGTGTTGCCAGCGCCAAGACTTTGCTGCTCTGGCAGCATGCCGATGCCCGGCTACATTCGGCCTATACCGTCGATTCTCTGCGCCTTTCGCAGGTGCTCAACAATTTCGTCAGCAATGCCATCAAATTCACGCAACATGGCGAGATCGAAGTGCGCGCCGAATTGATGAATCATCTGGAAAGTAGCGATCAGATACGATTCTCTGTCAAAGACACGGGCAAGGGCATTCCTCAGAAGGTTCAGGGAAAATTGTTTCAGCGCTACCACCAGGAAAGCGCAGACACCGCGCGCATGTATGGCGGAACCGGCTTGGGGCTAGCGATATGTCGTTGTTTGGCGGAGATGATGGATGGGCAGATCGAGCTGGAAAGTGAGGTGGGGCAGGGATCCATCTTCAGCATCACGCTGACCCTGCCCATTTCAGACGCACCGGTAGAGGGCGTGCGGAATACACACCTTGAAGTCAGGCAAAGGGATATCAGACCGCTGCTCGCTAACAGCGAGGATGCCCCGCTGGTGCTGGCTGTAGACGATAATCCGATCAACCAGAAGCTGCTGGCACATCAGATCCGGCTGCTCGGCCTGCGTGCCGAAACGGCGGAAAACGGGCAAGTCGCCCTGTCGATGTGGCGTGATGGCCGCTTCGCGATGGTTATCACCGACTGCCATATGCCCGAGATGGACGGCTATGAGTTCGCCCGGGAGATACGCAAGATCGAAGCTGCGGAGTCGCGCCGACGCATCCCGGTTATCGCATGGACAGCGAATGCACTTGCTGAAGAGGTGGTGCTCTGTCATGCCGCTGGCATGGATGAGCTGCTGGTCAAACCCGCCGACCTGATGCAACTCAGGAAGGTGCTGGCCAAGTGGTTATCCATTGCTGAAACAAATGGGGAGCATGTTGCTACGGTTCAGCGTAACGACGATGCCTGACCAATCGGTCATGAGGCGCTGAACATGGTCGCGAGGCGGGCAGCAACCATCAGGCTCAGGAGTTGATTTTACATAGCAGCAAAGGGCTTGCCCCGCTTTTGTATACACCAACCTAACGGCGTCTGTTTTTGGAAAATACGAAATGCTGCCCTGTTAGCAGACATTCACCGAGACACATTCCGAAGTTAGTTCGGGACGATTTCCCACCTTATGCCGCTGCTGTCGCAGCGTAGCGCATTTGCCTTGTCGTTCCAGTCACCCAATACCCAGCGTTCGCAACTGTGCCCGTCCACCATATGCTCATGATGATCCGGGCGGTGGGTGTGGCCGTGGATCAGGCGCGGATAGCCATGTTCGCGCAGCAGCGCGGCGACCGCGTCATCGTTCACGTCCATGATCGCGCTGTCCTTGCTTTGTTTCTCGGCCATGCTGCGCGAACGCAGTTGCGCGATGTAGGTTTTGCGTTCTGCCAACGGTTTGGCGAGAAACTGCTGCTGGAAATCCGCATCATGCACCTCGGCGCGATAGCGCTGGTATTCGGTGTCGCCGGTGCACAGCATGTCGCCGTGGCTGAGCAGCGTCGGTGTGCCGTATAAATCGACCAGCGCGGGGTCGTTCAGCAGTGTGGCCTGGCAGGCATTCGCCAGCGCTTCGCCCATCAACAGGTCGCGGTTGCCGTGCAGCAGATAGACCTTGGTGCCGTGCGTTGCGAGGGTGCGCAAGGATGCGATTACTTGGGCGTGAAAGGCATCCTCCAGATCGTCGTCGCCTGCCCAGTAATCGAACAGGTCGCCGAGAATATAAAGCGCTTCTGCTCTTTGACCGGGTTCTTGCGGCGCGAGCGTGGCGATGAAACGCCGGAACGCTGCCATGCCGTGCGGCTGCTCGGCACTGAGATGCAGGTCGGAGATGAACAGGGTGTGGGGCATGAAAAACAAAACGGCGCGAGGCGCGCCGTTTTTATGATTACTTCACCACTTCCGCTTTGGTAATGATGACGTCTTCTTCAGGTACATCATGATGCCCGGCGCGAAAGCCGGTGCTGACCTTGCGGATTGCATCCACCACTTCGGCGCCTTCCACTACCTTGCCGAACACGCAGTAGCCCCAGCCGTCCTGTCCCGGATAATCCAAAAAACGGTTGCTTTTCGTATTGATGAAAAATTGTGCGGTGGCGGAATGCGGGTCTGAGGTGCGCGCCATGGCAACGTTGTAAGTGTCGTTGGTCAAACCGTTCGCCGCCTCATTTTGAATCGGCGCATTGACTTTCTTTTGTTTCATGCCGGACTCGAAGCCGCCGCCCTGAATCATGAAATCTGCAATCACACGGTGAAAAATGGTGTTGTCGTAAAAACCGCTGTTTACATATTCCAGAAAATTCTTCACGGTATTGGGAGCTTTTTCGGCATCCAGCTTTAACGTGATAATGCCGTGATTGGTGTGCAGTTTGACCATGATTTTTTTGCCTTGAGTTAGAGAATGGGAAGTTTGCATCGCGCAACACAGCAGTACTGCAAGCAGGGCGGTAAACAGGCGTTTCATGTCATGCGGCGCCTTCGTAAACGATCTGCCAGCGGCTGTTCTGCTTGATCCAGTACTGGCGTTTCTTCATGCGATTGGACAGGTTGTTGCTGTTGTAGTCCTGCTCGAAGTTGACCACCGCCATATTGGGTTGCTCCGGGTAAGTGAATATGCTCACATTTGAAACATTGACCTTGATCCACGACTTTGCGCTGTTCACCAGTTGCTTCTGCTTTGCCCATGCCGGGTAATTCATGTCTTCGCTGGAAAAATTGTGCGAGTAGTGCTTGAGGTAGGTGTCCGTATCCAGGCTGGACCAATCCTTGCGCCATTGCTCGAATTCCTGCAGCAACGCATCGCGCTCGACCTGGTCTTGTTCGTTGGCCCAGTCTATCTGGTTGGTAATGATGACCGGGGTAATGCCAACTTGCAGGTAAGGGGCAAGCTTGTCAAGGTCATCGTTGGCCAGCACTACGCAGCCGTTACTGGCACGCGGCGGGCGGCTGTAAGTGTCGCTGGGTGTTCCGTGCAGCCAGATACCGCTTCCGGTACGTTTGTTTTTCCGATCCCATTCGTTGGGGTAGCTGAGCGGGTAAGCACCATTGCCATAAAAATCAGAAAGTTTGTCTTTGGGTAATTCTGTTTTTACAAAATATACGCCGATAGGCGTGCGTTGATCGCCCTCGGAAACCTTTTCCGTGCCGAATTTGCCGATAGTGATGTAGTAGTCCGCCACATAACGCGGTTCGCCGTTGACATTCTCGTAGACGTACAGCGTGGAGCGGCTGGTATCCACCACGATGGCATATTTTTGTCGCGCATCAAGCTTCCACAGATAGCGCGGCGGGAGTTTGATGGAGAGGCGCGTCTGTGCGCGTTGCAGGCGCACCCGAGCCTCATCGCGCAAACCTTCGATCATCTCGCGCGGGGCATTTGGCGCGTTGCCAAAATTATTAATCGCACCGGCGCGCGCCATCAGCAAATCGCCTTTGACCAGATAAGCCAGCTTGAAATTTGGATTGAACCGCAACAGGTTGTCCACCTCATTAAGCGCAATATCGAGGCGGTTGTTTTTGATGGCTTGCAGGCTTTTTGCCAACTGCGCCTCAGTATTGTGCGAATCCGGCGCGGCTTGCGCCACGCCTGCCAGCAGTCCGCACAGAAGCAAAGAAGTCAGTGCCCTATATGTCATGATTATCTGGAATGCTCTTCAAGGATCAACCAGCTTCCGTTGGACTTCACCATCAGCAATGTTTTGTTGCTTGAAGATTTCAGGTGCTTGGCCTGGTAAGACTGGCGGAATTTCACGGTGGCATGATTGCCATTGAAATTCACCGTCGCGTTGCCGATGCCAACCTGGATGGATTTTGGTTTGCTGATGCGCTCTTTGCGGGCAGCTTCCCAGTCAGCACGTTTTTCGCCGTCTGGCGTCTTGAAATCGGGCGCATAGAATGACAGATATTTTTTGACATCCTTGGCTGACCATGCGGCAGCCCACGCGTTGACAACCTTCAATACTTCACCGCTGTTATTGGCTGCGGCAGGTTCGGCTGGTTTTTCCGGTGCATTTGCTTTGGCCGCTGGTGCGGGTGCTGTGGGCGCAGCTACTGCGGGTACAGGAGCTGCCGCCAATACCGGGAGAACCGTGCCAACAACGGGCGGGACAGGCGCTGCGGCAGCAGTTTGCGGTTTGCTCGTGGCAGCGGCAGCATCAGGGGCAGCTTTGTTCGATGCTGGAGATTTGACGCGGGTGCTGTTCGAGAATAAATCCTGAATCATTGCCAGCTTGGTCTTGGTGGCGGTGTTGCTGCGATCCAGTTGCAGCGCGCGGTCATATGCCTGGCTGGCCATTTTTGCGTAAATGTCGCCGAGGTTCTCGTGCGCGGTAGCATAACTGGGATGGGTGCGTATCGCCATTTCCAGCGACTGCTTGGCCTTGTCATATTGCCCCTGGCTGGCATACAACACAGCCAGGTTGTTATACGGTTCGGGCAGCTCGGGGTAATCCTCGGTCAAAGCCGAAAATGTCTTGATGGCATCGGCGGGCTTGCCTTGCTCGGTGAGGATCAACCCCTTCAGAAAACGTGCTTGCGCGTCTTTCGGCTTGGCAGACAGAACACTATTTACCTTATCCATCGCTTGGCTATGCTGCCCCTTTTTAAATAACTTGTGGGCGTCCTGTACATCATCGGCATAAACAGCGGGGCTGGCAGATAACAGCAATGCGCCGGCAAATATTGCGGCATGGCGGTAAAAAAAACGGTTAAACATATTCATCGTGTTGTTCGGTTCCTTGGATGCGCGAATTTCAGCTAGCGGCGGATTCTACCAAAAAATCCGTGTATTTCCATAGTTTTGTAAGCGCGGAGAAGTAAAATCGGGGGGTGAGATAAAAATGGAGAAGTGGCTTTAGCCCGATTTACGTTCCACAACCGTCAATCCTCTGATACCAGTATTTTCAGGTAAAATCCGCAGTGTATTTTGTCGATCCACCAACAGATCATCAATCCAATTGAAAGCAAGAAGCCCAGCATGAGCGGCATGACCCAACCCGTTGTTTCCAATTTTATCCGCAGCATCATCGAGGCCGATCTGGCGAGCGGCAAGCACCGCAGCATTGTTACACGCTTCCCGCCAGAACCCAACGGTTATTTGCACGTCGGGCATGCCAAGTCCATTTGCCTGAACTTCGGGCTGGCGCAGGATTACCAGGGTAAATGCAACCTGCGTTTCGACGATACCAACCCGGAGAAGGAGAGCGAGGAGTATGCGCAATCCATCCAGGACGACGTGCGCTGGCTGGGTTTCCAGTGGAGCGGCGAAGTGCACTGGGCGTCGGATTATTTTGATGCGCTGTACGATTTTGCAGTGGAGTTGATTAAAAAAAACCTGGCGTATGTGGACGATCTCACGCCGGAACAGATGCGCGAATATCGCGGCACATTGACGCAGGCGGGCAAAAATAGCCCGAATCGTGATCGTGGCGTGGCGGAAAACCTCGACCTGTTCGCGCGCATGAAAAACGGCGAATTCGCCGACGGTGCGATGGTGCTGCGCGCCAAAATCGATATGGCCTCGCCCAACATCAACCTGCGCGACCCGGCGATCTACCGCATCCGCCGCGCGCACCATATCCGCACCGGCGACAAGTGGTGCATCTACCCGATGTACGACTACACGCACTGCATTTCCGACGCGCTGGAGGGTATCACCCATTCCATCTGCACGCTGGAATTCGAGGATCACCGCCCGCTATACGATTGGGTGCTGGACAACATCACCATCCCCTGCCATCCGCGCCAATATGAATTTTCACGGCTGGAGCTGCACTACACCATCACCAGCAAACGCAAGCTGTTGCAACTGGTGAACGAGAAGCATGTGAGCGGCTGGGACGACCCGCGCATGCCGACGATTTCCGGCATGAGAAGGCGCGGCTACACGCCGGAAGGCATTCGCGAATTCGCCAAACGCATCGGCGTATCCAAGAGCGAGAACAGCGTCGATATGGCGATCATGGAAGGTGCGATCCGCGAAGACCTCGAATTGCGCGCACCGCGCGTGATGGCAGTCATCAATCCGCTCAAAGTCACCATCACCAACTTTGACGGCGCGCAGGCTCGTGAAGCGGATTTCCATCCCAACATGCCGGAGCTTGGAAAACGCATCGTGCCGTTCGGCAAGGAATTATTCATCGAGGCCGACGACTTTGCAGAAGTGCCACCAGTCGGTTGGAAGCGGCTCGCCATCGGCGGCGAGGTGCGTTTGCGCCACAGTTACGTGATACGCTGCGACGAAGCGGTGAAGGATGCGGTGGGCAAGGTGATCGAGTTGCGTTGCAGCATCGACCACAATACCCTGGGCAAGAACCCGGAAGGGCGCAAGGTAAAAGGCGTGATCCATTTCCTGTCGTGCGAACATGCGCTGCCCGCCGAGATTCGCCTGTATGACCGCCTGTTCACCATACCTGAACCGGACGCGGATCGGGAGGTGGATTTCTGTAGCTATCTCAACCCGGCTTCGCTGACCGTAGTGCAGGGCTGGGTCGAGGCCGCGGTCCGCGAGGCAGCACCGGAAACACGCTACCAGTTCGAGCGTCTGGGTTATTTCTGCACCGACCGCCGCGAGCATCAGCCGGGCGGTAGGCTGGTGTTCAATCGTACCGTGACGCTCAAGGATTCTTGGGCGAAGGAACAAGGGTAAAAACTTCGTCCGCAGATTGCGCAGATTAAACAGATTAAATCTGCGTGAATCTGTGTAATCTGCGGACAAAAAAGGTTTCCAAATGCTAAAAATCTATAACACGCTCACCCGTGACAAACAAGAGTTCACGCCGATTGTGCCGGGCACGGTCGGCATGTACGTGTGCGGTATGACGGTGTACGACTATTGCCACCTCGGCCATGCGCGCGTGATGGTGGTGTTCGACATGGTGTACCGCTGGCTGAAAGCTTCCGGCTACGACGTCAACTATGTGCGCAACATCACCGACATCGACGACAAGATCATCAGGCGCGCGGCGGAGAACAACGAATCCATCCATGCGCTGACGCAACGCTTTATCGACGCGATGCATATGGATGCCGATGCGCTGGGCGTGCAGCGCCCGGATCATGAGCCGCGCGCCACGCAATTCGTGCCGGAAATGCTGGACATGATCGCCAGGCTGGAAAGCAACGGGCTGGCCTATCGGGCAGCAGATGGCGACGTGAATTATGCGGTACGCAAGTTTGACGGCTATGGAAAACTGTCCGGCAAATCGCTGGAAGACTTGCGCGCAGGCGAGCGCGTGGATGTTGTGGAGGGCAAGAACGATCCGCTCGACTTCGTGTTGTGGAAGAGTGCGAAAGAAAGCGAAGCAGACGAAGTGAAGTGGGATTCCAAATGGGGCAAAGGGCGACCCGGCTGGCATATCGAATGCTCGGCGATGGGCACGGAAATCCTGGGCAGGCATTTCGATATCCACGGCGGCGGCGCGGACTTGCAGTTTCCGCATCACGAGAACGAGATCGCGCAAAGTGAGGGCGCGCACCAGTGCAAATTTGTGAATTACTGGATGCACAACGGCTTCGTGCGCGTGGACGAGGAAAAAATGTCCAAGTCGCTCGGCAATTTCTTCACCATCCGCGAGGTGCTGAAGAAATACGACGCCGAAGTGGTGCGCTTCTTCATCCTGCGCGCGCATTACCGCAGCCCGCTGAATTATTCCGACATGCATCTGGACGATGCGAAAGGCGCGCTGACGCGACTTTATACGGCGCTGAAAAGCATAACCCCTCCCGGCCCCCCCCTGACAAGGGGGGCTGGGGGGGTTGCAGTTGATTGGAATGCACCCCACGCCCAGAGCTTCAAAGCTGCGATGGACGATGACTTCAACACGCCGGAAGCGATGGCGGTACTGTTCGACTTGGCCAATGAAGTGAACCGTACTCAATCCGCTGAAGCGGCTGCGCAGCTCAAGACTTTGGCGGAAATGCTTGGTTTGCTGCAACGCGACCCGCAGGCATTTTTGCAAGGCGGCTCAGCCAAAGGCGGGCTTGACGATGCCGCAATCAATGCACAGATCGAGGCGCGCATCGCCGCGAAAAAGGCGAAGAACTTCGCCGAAGCCGACCGTATCCGCAAGGAGTTGCTGGAGACCGGTATCGTGCTGGAAGATAGTGCGAACGGCACAACCTGGCGGCGTATCTAGGGCAACTGCCCCGCTGCAACCATGCGGTTGAACAGGATGTTGGGCGAAATCCAGATCACCATATCGTCGTAACCATTCTGTACGAAATCATGGCTGACAAAATCGGTATCGCCATCGGTATTTTCCGCTTCGTCGGCTGAGGGCGTGTTTGCCCAATTTGCGCCGCGCGAGACGATCACCGCTGCGGTGGTGGAGGTGAGGTTTGCGGTGCAGGCTGCCGTCGTGCAGATGCGCATCGCTCCCGCTGTGTTCAAGGTGAAGTGCGTTGTGCCGTCGGCAAATTCCTTAGTGACGGCATACACCAGCACGCTGCCGTAAGCGTCTTTTTCCGCCACGCCCAGATCCTTGTAGGGCAGCGTGCCGACTTGCTGTGCGGCGCATGCCGCTTCCGCTGTGCCGTCGCCGTTGGAGTCCGGGCAAGGCAAGCGTTTGTTTGCGGTCGAGATGGCATACCCCAACAGCGCGTCGCGCACTTCATCCATGTATTTGCGCGTTTCGTTCCTGCGCTGCTGATCCATCTGCCCGGATATGACGGGCAGCAACCCGCCCAGCAGCAAACCCACGATGACCAGCACGACGGCCATTTCGAGCAGCGTGAAGCCATGTTGTTGTGCCGGGTTGCGACGATATTCTTTCAGGGGCATGGCGCTACGCTCAGATCGGTTCGTATGCAATACAGGATGTCGTTGAAGCCGCCATCGATTGTTTGATTCTGGTAGTCGGCATTACCGCTGCCGTTCGGGTAGTTGCCAGCGTTGCGGCCTTCCAGATAATTATTGAGAGTGCCGCGCGGCGTGCTGCCCGCGCCACTCGTGTCGCTGGCGCGCACTTGGGCGGTCAGGCGGCTACCGGCCAGCATGACTACTGCGGCATAGGGTGCGCTGCCGCTCACGGTCACGCAGTTGCCGCACGGGGCGGTCGCGATGTTGACCGGACGGTGTTCGCCGGACAGCGCATAAAACAGGTGGTCTTTCCAGTTATCCCACCAGGGGTAGGCATCCGCCCAGCCGCTCGGGCAGTTGGTCGCATTGACCAGCAGGTTGGAGTTGAGCATGGTGCTTGCGGTGGTTGAATAAGAGTTGTTCACTTTGTAGGGAACCCGCCCGGCATACAGGCCTGCCTGGTCGTCATAGTTGGAGTTTGCGCCATAGTCGGCAAGAGAAAGCGGTGCGGCCCACGGCAGGCTTTTGTTGGAGGCCGGGTTGGCGAGTGGTTTGCCGTTGGTTGCGCCGAAAAAGGCGAGGCACTCGGCGGTTTTTTGCGTCATGTTGTTGAGCGTGGCGAGGAAGTCGTTGCGCTTTTGTATGGCGTTCCAGATGTCCTGCCGGGTGATGAACAGCATCTGGTCGTTGATCCCGGCTGCCGTGCCGAAGCGGAATTTGCCGGTGGCATTGGCGACTGCCGATACCGTGGCATTGTTGATCGTGCCGTCGCTGTCGAGATAGTTGCTCGCGGTGTAATTTCCACCGCAAATCGGCGTGCTGGTATCGGGCGTGCGAGTCTGCCCGGTTTGTGCCGCTCCCGGCGCGAAGATGACCGCTACCGCCTGATTGTCTGCCGGTGTCAGCAGGGTGGTGCCGTCGGACGCATATACCTGCAACTGCCCGTTGGTATCCCAGTTCATCAGGCTGGTCGGCGTGTTGTTCTTGTAAGTGCCGGAAACGGCATACCACAGGCACTCGCCGGTGCCGTCACGCAAGGGCGGCAGGTTGAGTTCTTTCCATGGTAGCCGCCCGATCTGGCTGATGTTCTTGCCGGTACAGCTCCCGGCGGCATTTCCTTCGGTGGCGCCCAGTGCTCCGCCCGACAGGTTGGGGCAGGGCAAGTAGCCATGCACCTTGCCGGAATGAGTGTCGCCATAGGTGACGGCATAGCCGATCAACGCCTCCTTCGCCTGCGCCAGCGACGCGGCGGTTTTTGTCTGGCGCTGATTGTTCAAGTCGGCTAGGCTGAATGAGTTGACCAGCAATGCGCTGAAGCCGATCACCATAATCACCAGCATCACGATCAGCGCGGCGCCGCGTTGTGTTGTTCCGTCAATGCAATGCGGCGGCGGGTGCATGGCGGCGCTACTGCCTCGGAGAAACCGGGTGTTCCGAGGCGGGCGGATTGATAAGCAGCTTTTGCCCGACCTTGATTCTTACCGGTTGCGCTTGCCCCGGTGCGGCGATGGACAAACTTTCCGGCGCGCGGCTATCGTTCATGGTGGCCGACTGTGGTATGCCGTTGATCCACACGGTGCGCGCCCCGCCGTGTTTCTGCACGATACCATTGACGGTCAGCGCGCGGCGGTCGCCGCCGGAGTCGGTGTTTTGCAATTTGCCCTGCTCCAGTTGCGCGCGTTGTTCCGGGGTGAAAAATAGTCGCCCCAATTCTTCTGCACTGACAGGCAGCGAAACGTTTAACCCGAAGGCATATAAACAAATTTTGAGAGTCGTATTCATGGCGGCGCGTTCCGGTTCTTCAGCGTTATCCAGCCGCCGTAGCATTCGGCTTTGAGGTGAAAGCTGTTTTCATCGGTAACGCCGCGTTGCAGGGCGCAGCCTTCAAGCTGGTAACGACCTTTTATCTGGCTGCGCAGTGCGCCGAAAAAATCCAGCAGTTGCGCCTCATGCAACAAGTCGAATTGCAGCTTCATTTCGCTGTAGCGGATATGAAAATTGCCGCTGTCCAAACCGGGGATACCAGTGTGGTTTCTTTGCGGTGCGATGTTGTAGTGAAAATCGGTGACCAGGTTTTGCCGCCGGAGTTTTTCCAACCCTTCTATCCAGTCCAGACGCTGCTCGTCGCCGATTATTTTATTTTCTTCCAATACACCGTATTCGCCGGAATAGGCCGTCATGTTTTCCCGATCCTGGCGCGCCGTCGCCAGCCGGTTTTGCGCTTCATTCAGCAAGCGTTGTGCGTTGTATTGATCTTGTTGCGCATGCTCCGCATAGCGGCTGCTGCCGTATAAAACAGTAATGCTTAACAGTGCCGATAGGGAAGCCATCAGGATGCTCCGGCGCATCAGCAGAAAATCGGCCTTGGAGAATCTCATGCCGGTGTTCTCCGGATAAGTTGCAGGGAAAAATCCAGCGCCTTTTCAGGTGTCTCGCGCTGGTCTGCAATGCTGCCGCCGGAGCCGACATCCAGTGGCTGGGTCGTGATGCTGACCTGATAACCGGCTGTGCTTAACTCGTGCTGAAAACTATCCAGATAAGCCAATGCGGCGCGGTAATCGCTGGCGAAGCCATGCAGATTGGCCTTCAGGGTAATGGTTGTTCCGGTACTTGTGTCTGGCGGTCCGGTAGCCGAGGCGGAATCGCTACTAGCTAATCCGGTTGCATTTGTCCGCCAGCCGAAATTATCCAGTTCGATTTGCGGAAACCGGTCGAGCACGGCGCTGATCGGTTGCAGGATGGCTCGCGGGCCGGGTGAAGATTGAGCGAATTTGCGCATGATCGAAACACCCGCTTTCATCTCCGTAGCGGAAGCGTGGGTGCCGGGTAGAGCGTCAGCAAAACCCTGTGTGATTTGCCGCGTTTCGTTCAAGGCGTGTTGTGTCTGGATTCCAAGAGACTCGGTAGCCGTTGCATTGCCGTTGTTGAGCATGACGTTTGCCGCACCCCACAACAGGCTACCCGCCAGACCGGCTGCGCTAATCCAGCCGAGCGCGTGGCGCAGTTGCCACAGGGTAAAGTGGTGCGTATGGGCGGCGTTCGCATAGTGGTTTTTGGGTGGTTTGGCGGCTAACTCATGCAGGAAAATCTGGCTGGCATCCGAGTCAGTGAAGCGGCAGGCGATCTTGAGTTGCGCGGCGATTTCATCAAGCCCGACGAATTCGTAGCGCAAGTCGGTGGTCTGAGGCAGTTTCTCTTGCAGCCCGGCAAGGTCGCCGCTATGGCCTATGATGCACACGTCGAGGCTTTGCCCCTCCGGCAGCAGGCTCAGGCTTTTCAAATACTGGCAAGTGCGGCTGAGCTCTTTTGCCACGGCATCCTGGAACGAGGAAACAGCATGCACCGGCGTCAACCGTGAAATCTGCAAGCGGCGTTCGATGAAATAGCTTTGACGCAGCCCGGCGGACTTCTCCCATGAAACAAGCAGCAGATGATCGGAAGCATGATTTTTGATCAGGGGCGCGCTGGCCTGCGGCACGGAATAAATTCCCGCAAGCGGGATTTCCTGCACCCGCAGGATGTCCAGCCAAGGTGTGATGAGCGCGGGGTTAGTTAATGCGGATAACAGCATCTCATCGTCGCGCCGTCCGGTTTTTTGCCGTCGCAGCAGGGTGGCCTGATGGAACGGTGTGCCCCGGTAATGTTGGTCGAATTTGCGCTGCAGGAGCGCGTTGCGGCTGCGCCCTCGCAGGTGCGGAATGATTTCCGGGCGAAAATCTTCCTCGATTAAATCGGCCAGCAAATAGGCCGGGCATTTCACCGGTTGCAGGAAGGCCGCGAAGCCTTCACGCCCCTCCTGCGAGCTGTCGAATTCCTGTTGCCCGATTATTTTTCCGCCTGCCATCAGTTGCGCATGCAGCCGGTTGGCGCTCAAAAACAGCAGCAGGCGGCGCTTCATCAGAATTTCACCTTGCCGATAATGTCGTAGATCGGCGACAGCACCGACAGCATCACCCAACCGAGCAACGCACCCAAAATAATGGTCATGGCAGGCTCGATCATGACCTGCACTTTTTTGATGGAATCCTTCACTTCGCGGTCGTAAAAATAGCCGACGTTGAGCAGCGCCTTGTCCAGCGAGCCGGTAGCCTCGCCGACTTTGAGCATGCGTATCACCAGCGGCGGGAACATGCCGGTGTTCTGGAAGCTCTGGGTGAGATTCCGGCCGGATTCGATTTCATGCCTGATGTCGTCCAGGCTTTTGGCGACGGCGCAGTTGTTGACCACATCGCGCAAATTGGCGATGCACTCGATGATGCTGATACCGGAACCGTACATCATCGCGAAGGTGTTGGCGAAACGCGCCAGGATAATCTTGCGCAGGATCGGGCCGGTGAACCACAATCCGAGCTTGAGCCGGTCGAATTTGTAGCGCATCTCCGGGCTGGAAGCGATCAGCAGTTTTGCGGCAATGAACAGTACGACAGGCAGTGCCACCAGCACATACCAATAGCCGACAAAGAATGCCGAAACTGCAAGCAGGGCGCGCGTCTGCGCCGGGATTTCCTGCCCCATGCCCCTGATGAAACCCACCAGTTGCGGCACCAGATAGATCATCAGGAACACCGTGATCGCCAGCACGACGCTGCCGACGAAGGCCGGATAGAGCATGATGTTTCTGGTGTGCGACGCCATCTCATCCTGCCATTTCAACGATGCGGTGATATGTGCGAACACTTCGGGCAGGCGGCCGCTCTCTTCACCGGCATGGGTCAGGCTGATCAGAATCTTGCCGAACGCGCCGGGATGTTGCGCCATTGACTGGGAAAGTTTTTTTCCGCCTTCGATGGATTCGATCAGGCTCGCGATGATCTTGCGGAAATGCGGATCGTGCATGGTGTCGCGCAAATCCCCGAGGCTTTCCAGCAAAGGCACACCGGCGCTGGCAAGCTGTTCGAGATTGAAGAAAAAAGTGATCAGTTCGGCACGCTTGATCGTGTTGCGCAATAGCCGAGTTTTGCCGCCATCCGGTTTCGCATCGATCAAATCCAGTCCGCCGCGTTTCAGGCGCAACTCCAGATCCACCAGATTGCCCGCATCATGCAACCCTTTATGGCGCTTGCCTTGCGCGTCGATGGCACAGTAAGAATAGAGCGTCATATAAAAATAGGCTGCATTTGTAGGTGCGAATTCATTCGCACATAGCTCATTGTTAGTGCGAATAAATTCGCACCTACGAACCCGCCAACTGCTGTTTCCAGGCTCATCAGTCGATCCGATCATTTAGATTCACCACGCGGCCGACTTCCGCCACGGACGTGACGCCCTGCAAGATGCGCCGCACACCATCTGCCGCCAGTGTGCGGAACCCGCTAGCAAGCGCGGCCTCGCGGATTTGACGGGTGCTGGCACGCTGCGCGACCAGATCGTCCAGATCGCGATTCATGTCGAGCAATTCCATGATGGCAAGCCGCCCCTTGAAACCCTGGTGATGGCAGGCGTCGCAGCCGGTAGAACGATACAGCGTGAGATCACAGTTGGCGGCGATACCCAATAGTTTGCGTTCTTGCGCATCCGGCGAATAAGGTGATTTGCACTCTTTACACAATATCCGCACCAGCCGTTGCGCCACGATACCGATGATGTTCCCGGACAGGATGTCCGGCAGGATGCCGATGTCGAGCAGGCGCGGGATCGCGCCGATGGCCGAATTGGTGTGCAGCGTCGCATACACCTGATGGCCGGTCATCGCGGCGCGGAACGCCATTTCGGCGGTCGGGTGGTCGCGGATTTCGCCGACCAGAATAATGTCCGGGTCCTGGCGCATCATCGAGCGGATGCCGTTGACGAAATCCAGCTTGGCCGCCTCGTTGACCGAGGTCTGGCGGATCATCGCCATCGGATATTCCACCGGGTCTTCCAGCGTCATGATGTTGACCGACTCGGTGTTGGCGTGACTCAGCACCGAATACAGCGTGGTGGTTTTGCCGCTGCCGGTCGGGCCGGTGACCAGCACGATGCCCTCCGGTTTGGCGATGACTGTCTTGAGCAGGCCAAGCAGCGCATCGTCCAAGCCGAGCTGGTCGAGCGGCACGATGCCTTTCTGCCGGTCGAGGATGCGCAACACCAGGTTTTCGCCATGCGTGGTGGGATGCGAAGCCACGCGAAAATCGATCGGTCGTCCGGACAGGCGCAGGGAAACACGCCCATCCTGCGGCGCACGCGTTTCGGCGATGTTCATGTTGCCCATCACTTTCAGGCGCACCACCATCGACGGCCAGAAACTCTTGTGCAGGCTGCGCACCTGACGCAGCACCCCGTCGATGCGGTAGCGGATGCGCAAAAAACTGCTTTCCGGTTCGAAATGGATGTCCGACGCGCCATGCTGCACCGCCTCGGTGAGCAGCGCGTCGATCAGGCGCACCACCGGCTGGCTGAATTCATTTGCGCCGGATTGCAGCGCCTGATATTCCATC